>Ga0078972_1000847_pt1 | contig 125088 bp, 97 predicted proteins | sample YelNatPaOPGAMG01_FD_67568 | JGI IMG/M metagenome (GOLD analysis project Ga0078972, IMG submission 67568) | Hot spring thermophilic microbial communities from Obsidian Pool, Yellowstone National Park, USA - OP-RAMG-01 (SPADES assembly) (version 2) | ecosystem: Environmental > Aquatic > Thermal...
GGACGGCGTCGCCCTTTCGAGTGCCCTCGACGAACGTCTGCCTTCCTGGTCCGTCGCCGGAGCAGGATTCTCTTGCCATTCCGATCAGTCTCGGTCACAATCGAAAAGCCAGCGTCGCTTCGCTCCGAGCTCGCTGATCACCCGGCGGAAAAGGTGATCGGTTTCAGAGGAGAATGAGTGATCGATTTCGGGAGAATTGGCACTAGTGCCAGAAAGAATTTGAGAGAGATGTTTTTGGTATGCACTATCGTGTCACTCCTAGCGCTTCAGATTGATTGCTCACCTTCCCGCCGTGCCGCGATGGGCAGGCGGACCAACCACATGTCTTTTGTTTGTTGTGGGAGTGCGAGACAAGCCTGAACACACTAGGATTGAGCGAGTTGAAAACGCGCGGCAGCCGGCAGATACGGCTGCACTTCTGCCTGCTTTCTCTCACCCTGTCCCCTTTACAGAAAGAGAGAGACTCACCCAACCCCACGCCTGGCGCCTGCTCTCTTAGTGCAGGTGCAGACGTACTGTCGTGGAGTAATTATATAACGGTTAGACCGATTGTGAACGGGATTCTTTATGCGAAGGGGGTGAGGAACTTACCGGGTTCCGCCACGGTCCGCGGTCCGGCGCGGGCGTAAAAAAACCGGCCGGGAATGAACCCGGCCGGCGCAAAGTTACCACAGGCTGCGAATCAGCTAGAAGTTGATGCGCAGGATGAATTCGATCATACGGGCGCCCGGGTCGCCGGAACCCGCGAAATCGCGGTAACCGGACGTGGTCTGCCCGAAGCTGCTGCCAATGTTGTTGATATTGGCGAGGTAGAAGTTCTGCAAGTTGAAGGCGTCCAGGAACTGCGCCCGGAACTCCACGTTCTTCCTCAGCCCTTCGCCGAACGGCGTAATCTTCACGACGCTCATGTCGATGTGGGTCTGCCGCGGCCCATACAGGAACAGGAACTGGTTGAATTGTCCGGGAGTCGTGGCCGGCCCGATGTACGGCTTGGTCGTGTCGAGGTTCGCCCAGGTCAGATTGCCAAGTTCAAATGCCGCCAGGGTGTTTTGGATGAAGTCATCCGGCAGGTAATAGACGGCGCCCTGGCCCAGCGAGTTGGTGACCTTCCGGATCTTCATCATGTTTTGAAGATCCTTGGCGGTCATGTTGTAGAGCTGGACGCCGGTGTCGTACTGGTTGGCGCCCATGCGGCCGCTGGTAATCTGTACCGGCGTGCCGGACTGAACGCGGCCGACACCCGCGATTTCCCAGCCCTGAATGGCCCTCCTGACGATCGGGTTGCCGATTCCGGAGGCGAACCGCTTGCCGGGTCCGAACGGCAACTCGTAGATCGCATTGATTTTCAATGCATGGCGGATATCCATCGGAGATACCCGGCGGCTCAGCCCGATATTGCGGAACGTAAGAGGCTCGTTATAGTCCCCGAGATCGTTCACATTGCCATTGATGAGCGATTTCGCGAACGCATAGCTGCCCTGCAACATCAAACCGCCGCTCATGCGGCGCCGGACTTCGACCTGCAGCGCGTTGTAATTCGAAGAGCCCCCATTGGTGACCAGGTAGGTGCCTCCGGTGGGAACGGCCGGGTTCACGATGAACATGTTCGCCGGATATCCCGCCTTGGTCAGATTGGCCATCCGGGTGGCGTTGCGGAAGATGGAATAAGCGATCGCTCCCGGCTGGTTCTGGCGGAGGTAGGTTGCCGTCGTGAAGTCGTTCGTGGTGCCGAGCGCGGTCTGAAGAATCGGAACCGCCACTTGCCCCGGCAGACCCTGATAGCCGAAGTTGTTCGACTTGAAAGCCGCCGCCGGGAACGACTGGAGTTGCGCCAGCGTGATCCCGTTGGCGATCGCCAGGTTATTCTGCGCGGCCTTGAACTCGTTGATGAACCCATTCTCGAAGATGTTCTCTTCGTTCAGGTTCACCTGCCGCCACAGGTGCACGCCGTGGTTGCCGGTATAGCGCACTTCCACGACCGTGTCTTTGGTGATCTCTCTCTGCACGCCGAAGTTCCAGCTCTGCACGTACCCCATTTTCAGATTGGGATCGAACGCGTTGAGGCTGGCGCTGGGCGTAGAGGGGATCGGATAGGTCGGCGCAGTCGGGGTCGCACGCGTGGGCAGGTTGCCGTTGCGGAACAGGACGCTGCCGGGAGCGCCGAAATCCAGCGGGTAGTTGCCCGGATCGACCGACGCCGAGAGGTTCACGCCCTGGTTGGAGCCGTAAATGCTCTGGAACACATACGTACCTTCGCGGACGGTGGAGATGTTATAGCCGCCGCGGACGACCGTGGCGCCGTCGTGACTGCCGAACAGCTTGCCGAGGAATCCGTTAAACGTCGGGACCTGGTAGGCGAAGCCCGCGGACGGATTCCAGTTGGCCGGCGTCTCATAAGGCACGGTGAGCGCGTCGTATTGCGGGTTCACGCCGGTGAACACGCCCGGCTTGTAAAGGTTGTTTATGCCCGAGATGCCCCAGGCCGAAGCATAGCTCACGCTCGAATACACGTTGTTGATGTTCTCGAACGCGCCCTGGCGCTCGTAGCGGAGACCGAAGTTCAGCGTCAGGCGGGGCGTTGTGCGCCAGGAATCCTGCAGGTACAAGCCGTACTCGCGCTGGCGATTGCGTTCCACTTGCGGATTGGAACCGTACTGGTGATTCTTCTCATTCAGGGAGACGGTCCGGCTGACGGACGAGACCCGGCCGGTCAGGAGCGCGTAAAGCTGCCCGGCCTGAGACACCTGCGACGAGGACGCGCCGGGGAAATTCGGATTCGCGCCCGTGTTCGTGAAGATATTCGTGCTGCCGGTATTGATCGGGTCTCCGGTGGCGAGGCCGAAGGCCACCGTCGGGATGACGTTGGTGCCGATGGAGACGTACCAGAAATTGATCTGCGTGAAATCGACGCCGGCGCTCAGCAGGTGCGAGCCCTTTACCCACGAAAGGTTGTCGTGGAGTTCCTTCACGGGCGAGGTGCGCCGCGAAGAACCGGAGACGGAGGCCACGCCGGTCACATACGAGGCCATGGTGGAGCCGAGCGAATAGCCGCCCCACTGGGAGAACAATGCCGGGGACGAGATCTGGTCGCGGAACAGAGTGAGCGAGCGGTTCATGCCGCCGCGCAGCTCGTTGGTGATCGTCGGCGAGAAGGAGGAGCGCAACGAGGCCACGCCGGAATACCGGTTGCCGCGCTGGCCGGCGACCAGGTTGTCCTGCCCGAGCACCGTGCCCGTGCCGGGATAGATCGGCACCACGGAGTTCGTGATATCGGGTGTGGAATCGTTGACGAAATACGTGTGAATGAAGGAGATGTGGTGCTTGTCGGTGAGATTGTAGTCCAGGCGCAGCGTGTTGTAGTTGTTCTTCGACATGCCGGCGGGCTGGAAGACCAGATCATTCCGGTTGTAGTCGGCCGAGGTCGCCACGCGCGAGCGCAGAATGCCGTTCGCCGTCAAACCGTTGATCGTCTGCAGCGTCTTCAGAAGCGTCGGGTCCGGCGTGCCGGTGAAGCCGTTCGCCGCCGCCAGCGACAGAACGTTGACCGTGTGCATCCCGCCGGCCGAATCCTTGTAAGTGAAGTTGCCGTTGATGGCGTCGGGCGTCAGCACCGTGCGGGTAGCCGCTGAGGTCGCGGGCAGCCTGTAAATCTCGAAGTTGTCGAAGAAGAACAGCTTGTCCTTCAGAATCGGGCCGCCGGCGTGCACGCCGCCCTGGTTCAGGATGATGCGGTCGCGGGGCGAGCCATTGATATTGTTGAAGTAGTAATTGGCGTTCAGCGCCGTGTTCCGGTGCTGCCAGAACGCGCCGCCGTGATACTCGTTCGTGCCGCCGCGGGTGACGAACTTCACCTGCGCCCCGCCCTGCGCGGAACCGTCGGCGCTGCCGGCTGAAGTAGTCAGCGTGACTTCTTCGATGGAGTCGGAGCGAACCGGGATCAGAGTAAAGAATCCGTCGCCGCTGCGGTAGTAATTGTCCTGCGTATTGATGCCGTCAGTAGTGATGTTGATGGCGCCGGTCGGCAGGCCGTTGATGTAGCTGTTGCGGTTCGTGTCGCCGGTCTGCGTGCCGGGTTGGGTGACCAGCAGGTCGAGCGCGTTGCGGGTGATGTACGGCAGTTCGAACACCTGCCGGCCCTGCAGGGTGGAGTTTACCGACGCGGTCGCGGTCTGGACGATTTCGGCGCCCGCGTTGACCTCGACCGTTTCGGTCAACTGCCCGAGCTCGAGCTTCGCGTTCACCGTCTGCGGAACGCCGGCATCCATCTTCACGTTATCGATGGTAGCCGTCTTGAAGCCCTGCATTGTGATCGTGATGCGGTAGGTACCGTTCGGCATGGCGGGGATGACCCACTCGCCCCGCTCATTGGTTGCCGCTTTGAACGGAGTGCCCGTGTCCGCGTTGACTACCAGGATCTGGGCGCCGACGATCGCCGCGCCCTGGGGATCCGTGACCGTCCCGCTCATGCGGGCGGTGATTCCCTGCCCGAACGCCATGCCGGCGAGCGCGACAAGGAGGGCAATAGCCAGGAAAAACCTCATACACTCTCCTAGATTGATTCAGAACCGAAGTCGGCGTTCGCGCGTGCTATGCCTCGTATCCGGTCTCGTAGCCGAGCACCCGGAAGGGCGCTCCTGCGTGGCACATACGCCGGGACAGGGATATCGCACATCGATTACTCACGAGTGGACTGCCCCAAACCCCGTTAGGAGCGAATAGACACAACTCCGCGGAAACCCGATTTTTGCGTTCTGTCATCCTAACCTCTTAATGCTGCCTAAGTGCCCAACCCCGGGCCTTACGTGTTCTGCCCCCTGTGACAGAACGGGCGCTCACCTTTTCGGGGATTATACTACGAAATATCTTTCGGACAGAAAGGAAAAATTTGCAATTCGTTACAAAACGGCGTCCAGAGCGGGGCGCCGTTCCCGATTGCGGGGATCTACTCCCCGCCTTTGGGCATATACGCCCCCCACCTGATGCAAAAAAAGACCGGCCGGAGTTAACCGGCCGGTCTCGAAAGCACTACAAGCCTGCTTGCCGAATTAGAAGTTCACGCGCAGGATGAACTCGATCATGCGCGCGCCCGGGTCGCTGGAACCCGAGAAGTCGCGGTAGGCCGAGGTCGTCTGCCCGAACAGCGAATTGATGCTGGTGGTATTCGCGAGGTAGAAGTTCGTGATGTTCAGGGCATCCAGGAACTGCGCCCGGAACTCGACGTTCTTCCGCATGCCCTCGCCGAACGGCGTGATCTTCACGATGCTCAAGTCGAGGTGGGTCTGGTGCGGCCCGTACAGGAAGATCGAGTTGCCGAACTGGCCCGGAGTGAGGACCGGCCCGATGTAGGGCTTGCTCCTGTCGAGGGTGCTCAGATCGAAGTTGCCCAACTCGAACGCCGACAAGGTATTGTTGATGAAGTCCTGCGGCAGGTAGGTTACGACGCCCTGGCCGAGGGAATTCGTGATTTTATTGATCTTCATCATGTTCTGAAGATCGTTGGCGGTCATGTTGTAGAGCGCGACGCCGGTATCGTTCCAGTTCATCCCGGTAGTATTGGGATTGGTGAGCCGGGAGGGCGTGCCGGACTGGATGCGTCCGACGCCCGCGATTTCCCACCCCTGGATCGCTTTCTTCGCGATGGGGTTGCCGATGCCGGAAGCGAAGTGCTAGCCGGGGCCGAACGGCAGCTCATAGATCCCATTGAGTTTCAGGGCCTGCCGGATATCGAACGAGGTCGGATCGCGATCCAGCCTCAGGTTGCGGAAGGTGGTGGGCTCGTTGTAATCGACGAGGTCGCTGGTGTTGCCGTCGGCAATCGAGTGCGCCCAGGTATAACTGCCCTGGAGCAACAGGCCGGCAGTCATCCGGCGGCGAACTTCGACCTGCATCGCGTTGTAGTTGGAATTGCCCCAGTTCGTCACCAGGTACGGGTCGCCGGTCGGGACGGCCGGGTTCACGACGAAGAAGTTCGCCGGGTAGCCCGCCGCGGTCAGCCGGCCCATGCGGGTCGCGTTCGTGTAAATGCTGGTGGCGATCGAGCCCGGCGAGTTCATCCGGAGGTAGGTGGCCGTGGTGAGGTCGTTGGTGGTGCCCAGGGCGGTCTGCAGAATCGGCACCGGGACCTGCCCCGGCAATCCCTGATAACCGAAGTTGGCCGTCTTCAGATTCGAAGTTTGCATGAGCTGCGCTACGCTCATCCCATTCGCGATAGCCAGGTTGTTCAGCGCGGCCTGGGTCTCGTTCAGGAAGCCGTTCTCGAAGACGTTGACTTCGTTCAGGTCGACCTGCCGCCATTCGTGCACGCCATGGTTGCCCGTATAGCGGACTTCGATGACGGTGTTAGGCGTGATTTCCCTCTGCAAGCCGAAGTTCCAGCTCTGGACGTAGCCCATCTTGAGGTTGGGGTCGAAAGCGTTCAGGCTGTCGGTCGGATTGACCGCCATGGGGAAGCTTGGGCTGGTGGGATATGGCCGGGTGGGCAGGTTCCCGTTGCGCATCAGCACGCTTCCGGGAGCGCCGAAATACTGGGGATAGTTGCCCGGATCCACCGAGTCGGCCACGTTGATGCCTTTGTTCGAGCCGTAGATGCTCTGATACACGTAAATTCCTTCGCGGATGGTGGCGATGTTGTAGCCGCCGCGAAGAACGGAAGCGCCGTCGTGGTTGCCGAACAGCTTGCCCAGGAGGCCGCCGAACTTCGGGATCTGGTAGGCAAAGCCGACCGAAGGACTCCAGTTGGAGGGAGTCTTGTAGGGCGCGTTGAGCGCGTCGAACGTGGGGGTCACGCCGGTCATGGTGCCGGGGGCGAACAGGTTGCCGATGCCCGAAATTCCATAGATCGAAGCCAGGCTCACGGACGAGTACACGTTATTGAGGTTCTCGAACGCGCCCTGCCGCTCGTAACGGAGACCCAGGTTCAGCGTCAGGCGGGGAGTCGTTCTCCAGGAATCCTGAATGAACGCGCCGTACTCGCGCTGGCGGTCCCGTTCCGTCTGGGGGATGTGGCCGTAGGTGTGCGTGCTTCCGTCCAAGGCGACGGAGCGGCCGACCGAGGAGACGCGGCCGGTCAGCAACGCATAGAGGGCCTTGGCCTGGCTCAACTGGCTCGAGCTGGCGCCGGGGAAGTTCGGATTGGCGCCCGTGTTCGTGAAGATATTCGTGCTGCCGGTGGCGATCGGATCGCCGGTGGCAATGCCGAGCGAGATCGTCGGGATGACGTTGTTGCCGATCGATTGATACCAGAAATTGATCTGCGTGAAATCGACGCCGACGCTCAGCAGGTGGCTGCCTTTCACCCACGAAAGGTTGTCGTGCAGTTCCTTGACCGGCGAAGTGCGGCGCGAAGATCCCGAGACCGAGGCGACGCCGGTGATGTAGCCGGCGATCGTCGAGCCCAGCGAATAGCCGCCCCACTGGGAGAACAGCGCCGGGGACGAAACCTGGTCGCGGAAGAGGGTGAGGCCGCGGTTCATGCCGCCGCGCAGCTCGTTGGTGATCGTGGGCGTGAAGGAGGAACGCAGCGATACTACTCCGGAATACCGGTTGCCGCGCTGGCCGGCGACCAGGTTGTCCTGGCCGAGCACGGTGCCCGTGCCGGGATAGATCGGCACCACGGAGTTCGTGATGTCGGGCGTGGAATTGTTGACGAAGTAGGTGTGGATGAACGAGAGGTGGTGCTTGTCGGTGATGTTGTAGTCCAGCCGCATGGTGTTGTAGTCGTTCGTCTGCATGCCGTTCGGCTGGAACACCAGATCGTTGCGGTTGTAGTCGCTCGCGGTATTCACGCGGGAGCGCAGGATGCCGTTCGCCGTCAGGCCATTGATGGTCTGAAGCGTCTGCGCCATGGTCGGATCCACCGTGCCGGTGAAGCCGTTCGCCGCCGCCAGCGACAGAACGTTGACCGTGTGCATCCCGCCGGCCGAATCCTTGTAAGTGAAGTTGCCGTTGATGGCGTCGGGCGTCAGCACCGTGCGGGTGGCCGCGGAAGTCGCGGGCAGGCGGTAGATCTCGAAATTATCGAAGAAGAACAGCTTGTCCTTCTTGATCGGACCGCCGGCGTGCACGCCGCCCTGGTTCAGGATGACGCGGTCGCGAGGCAGGCCGTTGATGTTGTTGAAGTAGTAATTGGCGTCGAGCGCGGTGTTCCGGTGTTGCCAGAACGCGCCGCCGTGGTACTCGTTCGTGCCGCCGCGGGTGACGAATTTCACCTGCGCTCCGCCCTGCGCGGAGGTGTCCGCGCCGGCGGCGGAGGTGGTCAGCGTGACTTCCTCGATCGAATCGGAGCGAACCGGGATAAGGGTGAAGAATCCATCGCCGCTGCGGTAGTAATTGTCCTGCGTATTGATGCCGTCGGTAGTGATGTTGATCGCGCCGGTCGGCAGGCCGTTGATGAAGCTGCTACGGTTGGTGGTGCCGGTCTGCGTGCCGGGCTGCGTAACGAGCAGGTCCAGAGCATTGCGAGTGATGTACGGCAACTCGAAGACCTGCCGGCCCTGCAATGTGGAGTTCACCGTGGCGGTCGAGGTCTGCACGATCTCAGCGCCTGCGTTGACCTCGACCGTCTCGGTCAACTGCCCGAGCTCGAGCTTCACGTTGACCGTCTGCGGGACGCCGGCGTCCACCTTTACGGACGGCACGGTCATCGTCTTGAAGCCCTGCATGGTTACCGTGACGCGGTACGTGCCGTTCGGCACGCTGGGAATCACCCACTCTCCGCGCTCATTCGTGGCGGTCTTGAACGGTTGACCCGTATCGACGTTGACCACAAGGATCTCGGCGCCGGCCACCGCCGCGCCCTGAGGATCCGTGACCGCGCCGTCCATGCGGGCCGAAATGATGCCCTGCCCGAACGCCATTGTGGCGAGCGCGGCAAGGAGCACAATTGTCAGGATAAGCCTCATTCCAATTCTCCTCATTCAGGTCAGGACAAAATCCGCGTCCATACGTGGGTCCCACCGCCGCCATTTGCGCGCCTGGAGGACTGCCCGGTGCGTAATTCATACGCCGGAGCAGGAAAACGTACGTTCCTGCGGATGCTTGTGCCCCAAACGCCATCAGGAGCAGGCAGAGACACGAGCACACGTGAACTTTTTGTGTTCTGTTCCTAACCTCTGACAACTCGAGACTTACCCAACCCCTCAAAAAACTTAACCTGGACCGCCCCCTGTGACGGCTCAGGCGCTCACCTCATTGTTCGAAAGATTGTACTATATAGCCGCAAGGACGACAGAAAACTTTACACTTTGTTACAAAAGTGGGGAATAGACCTGGCTGTCACGCGGGGTTCGCGGCGGCGGTTCCGGCGACGGTGTTCCATTCGCGGACGTGCCAGCGCTTCACGGCGCCGTGGATCACGTAGGGATCTTCCCTGGCGAATTTTGCCGCAACTTCGGGAGTGTCGCCCTGAAACAGCAGAATAGCGCCGTCCACCGGATTCGCGAGCGCCCCGCCCAGGATCAGTTCGCCGCGGGCGCTCGCCTCCCGCGCCTTCCTGAGATGTTCGTCGCGAAAGGGTGCGCGCCGCGCGACGTAATCGCCGGCAACTTCGTAGAACAGCAGGTAGTGCATAGGGATCTTACCTCGATCCGGCGCCGCCTTCAGGCCGCGCTCTCGAACAGCCGCCGGGCATCGGCCCCATCGGGCGTGCCGGCCGTTTCCGGAAAACTGGCGGCCACGCGCCTCAGATCCTCGAGAGCCTGGCGGGAGGATGCCGGGTCGAATTCGAGGCAGAAACGCGCCAGACTGTAAGCCGCCCGCAGCTCGCAGCTCCCGGCCTGGAACTCGCGCGCGGTGGCGGCGGATTGCCTGAGCATCCGCCGCGCGCGCTCCAGGCCGGCCTGTCCATCGGACCGCATCGCGATCTCCCCGCCGACGCGCTCCAACTCCGGGATGTAGTAGCGCTCGCCGCGCGCCGCGGCGAGCCGGAAAGCTTCATCCAGAACCGCCAGCGCCCGATCATAACGACGCTGTCGCCCGAGGGCTTCGGCGAAATGGCACAAGTACTTGGTCGCGGCGGGCCCTCTATATTGTGAAGCGCCCTCGAAGATCTCGATCGCCTCTTCCAGCCCGCCGGTCTGTGCGAGAGCCCAGCCTTGCAGAATGCGGCACCAGGCAGCCTCATACAGAAACTCGTGCTCGCGGGCCAGCTCAATCGCCTTGCCCGACCATTCGAAGGCGGAGGCGGGATCGCGCCGCAAGTGGGCGACGTCGGCCGCCAACGCCATGGCGTACGCGATGGTCCGGGAGTGACCGATTTCGAGGGCCAGATCGACGGTCTCCAAACCCGTCCGCCACGCCTCTTCGGGCTTGCCGAGGAACCACAGGGCGCGCGCCAGATTGCACTGGGTCGCCACAGCCGGGTCGAGCATATAGCTCCGGAACCCGAGGGCGCCTTCCAGTTGGCGCCACTGTTGCGCAGCCTCGTGCAGGGCCACGGCGCCGCCGGCAAGCGCACCCAGGTGAAACAGGGCGATCCCTTGCGCCATTCTGGCCAATGCCTTGGCTTCCCGGTTTTCGGATCCGGCCGCATCTTCCCAGAGGACGTCGGCAAGCTCCCGGGCCTTTTCCAGATTGGCGATCGAGATCAGGTTCCAGTGGAGGTGCGCGACGCTGGTAGCGGCGGTGAGGTCGCCCAGTTCCTGCGCGACCTGACGCGTCCGGTGATAGATCTGTTCGATTTCGGAAGCGGCGAAACCCTCGATCGCGGTGAGCGAGAGGGCGTGCAGGTTGAGAAATTCGATCTCGAAACGCCGCACCGATTCGTTGCGAACGCATTGACGCGCAATCGCGGCGCCCTGGGTGGCCAGATCCAGCGCCTGACGGTATGCAGACAGGTGGACGGCGCGGGATGCCGCCTGGGCGTAATAGGGGAGCGCCGCCTCGCGCGCGCCCGCCTCCTGAAGCAGCCTGGCGAGATTTCCGATGAGAGCCGGAACGGCTTCGGCGGGCAGGCCGGAGATGGCTCCGGCGATCAGCGAACAGAGCCGGCGGCGCTGCGCCGGTTCCATCGCGTTCGCCAAGGCTTCCTGATACAGGACGTGGGCGAATTCGTAACGGCGGCTGGCGGCGCCGGGCCATGATAATTCCGCCCCGCCGTTGAGGATCCGGTGCGCGGATTGAACCGAGGCCAGGCGCTCCTGGACCACGCCCTCGTCCAGATCCAGCGCCGCGGCCAGAACCGCCGAATCGAAGTTCGCTCCGCAGACAGCGGCTGCCGACAGGAGTTCGCGATCGCACCGCGCAAGGCCGGCGAGTTTCGCATCCACCATGCTGTGGACCGAGGGCGGGAGGCCGCCGTCCCAGCGCTCGAGCGGAACGGCCATTACCCACCGCTGATCCCGCGGCGCGAGCCAGCCGCGTTCGACCGCGCAGTCCACCAGGGCCGTCAGGCAGAGGGCGTTCCCGCCGCTTCGGGCGTGCAAGTGCGCGACAAGCTCCGGCGGAAACTCATTCCCGGCGAAGCGGCGATCGAAATAACGCTGCGTATCGTCGAAGCTGAACGCGCCGAGCTGGAGATCCTCAGAGAAGCGGTGCATCCTGAGCTCGGGCTCGATCTCGAGAAACGGGCTGCCGGTCAGGATCAGGCTCGAGGGCCGGTAGGACGCCAGCAGCAGGAGCGGCAGCGGCGCGAGCGCCGGTCCCAGATAGCCGATCAGATCCACTGTGGAGACGTCGGCCCAATGCAGGTCCTCGAGCACGAGCACGAGGGGCTGGCTCTCCGCAACAGCCTTCAGAAAACGGAGCATTTCGCGCTTTGCCGAAGAGGGCTGCGGAACGCGCGCGGCCGCGCTCTGAAATCGCAGATGACTCCACCATGTCGGAGCGGAGGCTTGAAGGATCTTTTCGGCAGAGGGGCAGCCGGCAACCAGTCCTTCGAGCAGCTCCAGCCACGGCAGACACGGCTCGGTGTGTTCCAGTTCCCGGCGGCAGCGGCCCACCGCGGAGATGATCCGACCCGGGGCGCTTGCGGCCTCGATAAAAGCGTCGATGAGGGCCGTCTTGCCCACGCCCGGTTCGGCCACCACGCAGACCATATGCCCGTGGCCTTCGACGGCGCGGGCAAGGTGCTTCCCAAGCGCCTGCAGTTCCGCCTGCCGGCCGACGAAGAGCCCCGTACCCGTTCCCGCCCGGGCCACACGCGAGTCCGGCCCGGCCGCAGGCCGGGGATTCCCTGGGCTTCCGCCGCCGGGCCATCGTTCCGAGAAGCTTGGGAGATAATGCCCCTCCGGCAGGGCGATCCGGATGGGATCGCCTGGAGCTTCGTCCTCGTAATAGGCCCTCAATTTGGCGCGCAGCCGGTTCGCCGCCACTCGCACGCAAGCGTCCAGGCGCGGATCGAAATCATTCGGCTTACCGAAAATTTCCACACCGATAACGGTCTCCTTCAAAGAGCCGTAATCTTCCTGGATGGAGCGGCGGACGATAAATTCGAGGAGCGCGCGAAGACGGGGCGATTCGGCAAAGCTTTTGGAATTGAGAATTCTGCCGAGCGCGGACTCAACGGCCGCGGGGCCGGCGGCGGCTGTGCCCTTTTCGGCCGGGTCCGATCTCGCCATGTCTTTTGAAGCGCTCATAATAACACGTTTCGGCGAGTCGAGTAACTTCTCAGCAGTTCTGTTGTGAAACAGTTACATAACGACCCGAAACTTGTGGCGCCTTCCCGTTCGGCCGATATATTCAAAGGCTGACACGATTTCATGAATCGGACATCGCATTACAAACCGCCCGCTGGCAATGCGGCGCGAGCCGGAAAGTTCTCCGGGCCGTGGAATCAGGTCAAAAGGACTGGCAGATGAAAACCGATGTTTGTTTGCGGAATACGCGAATTGTCGCCGCCCTGCTGCTGTCATGCGCGGGGCCGGCCATGCCGCAGGCGACCGGACCCGCCTCGCAGGGCTCCCCGGCGGGAGAATTCGCGTTCCGGATTGCGAGCGCGGTCCAGACCGCCGCGGCGCAAAGAGTAATGACCGGTGTCAAGATGGACGAGAAGACCGGGGACATTTCGTTCGTCGTCTCGTCGATGACTCCGAAACCCGGGCGCACCTTCGTTTTGCTGAAGATCGTCATTCGCAATTCCGGCGGCGCGCCGGCCAAGGTCGCTTACAAAGACCTGATCCTCAAGAACACGGAAGGCAAGCCGGTTCAGTATCTCGTTCTGGTGAAGCCGGATTCCGGGTCGCCGATGTACATTACCGGCGCGGTTTCGGGCAAGGAGATGGCGCCGAACGAGACGGACACGGTCGAATTGCTGCTCGATGTTCCCCGCAATTCCGGTCCGCTGGCTTTCCAATACAAAAGCCAGGCTGCCATTCCGATTGCGGTGACCAGCCTCCGATAACGAGGTTGGCCGCTGCACTCCCATACGGCTGCCGAGCGACTGACGATCCCGCGCAATGGGGTCCGCCGGCCGCATCAGGCGGTCTGAGCCGGCTTAATTTCTCAAGTTTCGACTGGAGGCCAATAGTACATGAAAAATCGTGTATTCAGAACGGCGCGGGCAGGGCTCTTGCCCATGTTGTTGTTGACCATCTTTGCGGGCCTTCCCGCGGTCAAGGCGCAAGACCGGAGCCAGGCAGTTCGCATGGAAGTGTACGAGGCCGTAAAGAAGGGCATTGTCGACGTGACCCTCGTCGCGACCGATACCGGCGTGACGGCGAAGTGCCACAGGAAGACCGCGGAGCCGCTGATCCTGTTGTTCAAACAAGCGAGCAACGGTCTTGTGCAGTTCGGTATCGAGGACCTGCGGAAGGCGAAAGGCTTTTCGGTTACCCAGATCGAGGGCGAGCAGATGTTTGCCGTCGAATCGGACGAGGTCGCCGGCCAGTGGGGATTCCTGATTCATCCGGAGAAGGACGAGACGGCCGTCGATCTCGTGGCGTCCGACACCGCGACGGTTGTCCTTGCGGGACCATGCGGCCTGTTGGAGAGCTTCAGCCCGTTCGGCGACCCGCAGAAAAATCCCCGCGCCGTGGAGCAGGGCAAGTTCGGTGCGAGGAGAAACGACAAGGACAAGCTGGAACTGATTTGGGGACCCACCACGGCTTACTGCTCCGAAACAAAGTAGCAGGAATGTTCCGCATCCCGTAACACCCGGGCCGGCAGCGGTCCGGTTCAAATTACTTAGACCTTGAGGTGAGGAGAAGATCAGATATGAATTGCAATCGGAATTGGCTGCGGCCGGCCGCCGTGGCTTTGGTGAGCTTCGCGCTCCTTGTTCCCTGCGCCTGGAGCCAGAGCGGAGACTCTTATTACCATTTCCAGTTGGAAGGGAACCTGGGCTACATGCGAGTACAAGGCAGCGCTCCCTGGAGCCCGGTCAGTTCGCCCGGCGGCGGCTTCACATTCGGATACCGCCCCGCCAGGCATTTCCTCGTAGAGAGCGGCCTCGAGTATCTGAACAGCGCTCTGTTTCCGGAGACGGATGCGGTTGCGGAAGATTCGAAGGGGAACACCAAGTCGGCCAAGATCACCGATCACACGGTGTTTATCCCGATTGGGGGCAGGGTTGTGTTGCCGCTGCAGCACGAGCGCGTGCTGCTGTCCGCCGGCGGCGGCGTCGGCATAGTGAAGAATTTCGAACGCGCGGTGGGCGACGGGCAGATCGACTGCAACGGCTACTGCACTTCGCGCAATACCACAGGGCCCTATGAGACGGTGAACGCTCTGTTCATGTTCGACAAAGCCGGCCACTTCGGCGCCGGCATGGGCGCACGCTTCTCGCAGGTGAAGCTGACCGGCGGCCCCTGGGACGAGGTCGAACGCAAGAACTGGCTCGAGGTAACCGGCACGATGACGTTCCGGTTCTGAACTTTCGCTCTGCCCCGGCCCGGGCCGGGGCGCCCCCTGTTATAAGCCTCCAGGCCTCGCCCCGGCCGGGCCGCAGATGCAGATCGTAGCGAAAGCGCTCGAAAATGCGTCTGCCGCCTTTTTTGGATATGATGAATGGCCGGTCCGGGTGTTCGCAGTAAGATGAAAGAAAGGGAGGCGCTTCTGGGACAGACCTCGAAGACCACGGAAAAGCAGCCGAAAACGCTGAGCGGGTTGCCGGTCGGGCCGGTCTACGGACCGGAGCATGTGGACGGCCTGAACCTCGCCGAGAGGCTCGGCGAACCCGGCGAATTTCCTTACACGCGCGGGATTCATCGCGACATGTACCGGGGCAAGCTCTGGACCATGCGCCAGTTTTCCGGCTTCGCCACCCCGGAAGAGACCAACCGCCGCTATCACTACCTGCTGAGCCAGGGGCAGACCGGCCTTTCCGTCGCGTTCGACCTGCCGACGCTGATGGGCTACGACGCCGACCACCCGTTCTCGCTCGGCGAGGTGGGCAAGTGCGGCGTGTCGATCTGCTCGCTGGAAGACATGGAGACGCTGTTCCGCGGCATCCCGCTGGCGGACGTCACCGTGTCGATGACCATCAACTCGCCCGCGGCGATCTTGTGGGCGATGTACCTGGCGGTGGCCGAGCAGCAGGGCGCGGACTGGCGCAAGATCTCCGGTACGATCCAGAACGACATTCTGAAGGAATACATCGCGCAGAAGGAGTACATCTTCCCGCCGCGGCCCTCGATGCGGCTGGTGACGGACACGATCGAGTTCGGCGCGCGGCATGCGCCGAAGTTCAACCCGATCTCGATCAGCGGATATCACATCCGCGAGGCGGGCTCGACGGCGGTGCAGGAACTGGCGTTCACGCTGCGCGACGGCCTGGAGTACGTGGACTGGGCGCTCGAGCGCGGCATGGAGATCGACGAATTCGCCGGCCGCCTGAGTTTCTTCTTCAACGCGCACAACGACTTTTTCGAGGAGATCGCGAAATACCGCGCCGCGCGGCGGATGTGGGCGTATTACATGCGCGACCGCTACGGCGCCAAGGACGAGCGCAGCATGAAGCTGCGGTTCCACACGCAGACGGCGGGCTGCTCGCTGACCTGGCAGCAGCCGTACAACAACGTGATCCGGACGGCGCTGCAGGCGTTGGCGGGCGTGCTGGGCGGGACGCAGTCGCTGCACACGAACTCGCTGGACGAGGCCTACGCGCTGCCGAGCGAGCACGCGGTGACCATCGCGCTGCGCACGCAGCAGGTGATCGCCTACGAGAGCGGCGTGGCGCGCACGCCGGACCCGCTGGGCGGCAGCTACTTCGTCGAGAAGCTGACGTCGGACGTGGAGGAGGCGGCGCAGGCCTACGTGCGTCGCATCGACGAGATGGGCGGCATGATTCCGGCGGTCGAAGCGGGGTACCCGCAACGCGAGATCGCCCAGGCCAGCTACGAATACCAGCGCTCGATCGAGGAAAACGAGTACAAGATCGTCGGCGTGAACGCGTTCGTCAACCAGAACGAGCCGGCCATCGAGCTGCTGCAGATCGACGAAACCGCGGCCAGGCGCCAGGAGCAGAAGCTGGCGTCCTTGAAGCGGCGGCGCAGCCGGGAGCGCGTGGAATCGGCGCTGGATGCGCTGCGGCGGGCGGCCGAGGGCACGGAGAACACGATGCCGGCGATCCTCGACGCCGTCCGCGCTTACGCCACCCTGGGCGAAATCTGCGCGGCGCTGAAAGACGTTTTCGGCACGTACCAGGAAAAGAATATCTTATAGAATAGAAAGAGAAAGGAAAATGGAAGACGGATTCCGAGCGGCCCCGTTCTGGAACGGAGCGGCTCGAGGCCGGCTTGCATGCAACTTTCGATGAACGACCGCATCCGAGTGCTGATAGCGAAACCCGGTCTTGACGGTCATGACCGCGGCGCGAAAGTGATCGCGCGAGCCTTGCGCGATGCCGGCATGGAGGTCATCTACACCGGCCTCCGGCAGACGCCGGAAATGATCGTGAACGCGGCGCTGCAGGAGGACGTGCAGGTGATTGGCCTGTCGATTCTCTCGGGCGCCCACAACGCGATCGTGCCGCAGGTCATGTCGCTGCTCCGTGAGAAAGGGATGAGCGACGTGCTCGTCGTGGTCGGCGGCATCGTCCCGGACGATGATGCCGAACAATTGAAGAAGCAGGGTGTGGCCGCGGTGTTCCAGCCGGGAGCCTCCCTGGAAGAGATTGTCCATTTCATCCGGTCCTCAGTCGAACAGGCCGCTTGAATCGGGCCGCTTGAGTTTCGTGGCTCGACAATCGCGCCGGGCTGGCGTTCCCGTTGGGAGCGCGGTCCTCTCCCTGCGCATTTACAGGCAAATAACCGTATGAACGAGAAATTGAAAATCGCCGTGTTTGTCGATTACGACAACATCGAGATCGGCGTAAAGTCCACGCTGCAGCGCGAATTCGACGTTGCGGCGGTGCTGGACACGCTGAAAGAGCGCGGCGATATCGTGGCCAAGTTCGCGTACGCGGACTGGGGCCGTCAGGAACCGGCCAAGCGGCAGATGGCGGAAAACGCGGTGCAGATGGTGCAGCGCGTGCCCTCGCCGCGCGGCGACAAAAACGGGGCGGACATCAACCTGGCGCTGGACGCGCTGGAGATGGCCTTTACCCACGACCATGTCAACGCGTTCGCTATCGCCAGCGGCGACAGCGACTTTATCCCGCTGCTCAACAAGCTGAAGGAATACGGCAAGACCGTATTCGTGATCGGCGGGCGGGCTTTCACGAGCACGATTCTTCAGAAAAACTGCCACGAGTTCATCAGCTACGAGGCGCTGCTGGACACGATGGACGCGCAGAAACCGCGGCAGCAGCAGGCTCAGCAGCAGCAACCGCAGCCGCAACAGCAGCACCAGGGCGGCGGCCACCAGCGGCGGCAGCAGCAGAGGCAGCGGCCGGCGCCGCTCGATCTTTCGCAGGCCATGCCGCTGGTCGAGCGCGCGCTGCAGGTGCTGGAGCGCCGCGAGGTGACGCCGCAGCTCGGGCTTCTGAAATCGACGATGCTGCAGCTCGACCCGGCTTTCAGCGAGAAAGCCTACGGCGCGGGCAGCTTCACGGATTTCATCGAGAAACTGAAGAACGCCGATTACATCAACGTCAGCGGCGCCGAGGGGCGCTACGTCATCGAGCGAAAGACCGAGGCGAAGCCCGAAACGCCGGCGCAGAATCCGGAAGAGGCGCTGCCGCTGCTGCGCGACGTTCTGGAGACGCACCGGATGGAGCTCGATGCCGGGTGCCTGGCCGAGGACCTGGAGAACTGGGTCCGGACCGAGCGTTCCGAGTTCGAGCCGCAGAAGTACGGCTTCCAGGAATTCGCCGAGTTCCTGAACTACGCGCAGGATAAGCTCGTGGTTCGGGTGCAGCCCGACGAGGAGCGCGGCCTGATGGTGTTCCTGGGCGCGGAGTTCTATCCGCCGGCGCCGGAGACCCCGGCCGAGGAACCCGAGGTGGTGAGCGTGTACGACGAGAAGCAGCCGGAGTCGAACGAAACACCGGCGCTCGTGCAGCCGCCGCCGAAGCCGAAGCGGACGCGCCGCGCAGCCGGCACGGGCGGCACGCGGCGACGCAAGACGCCGTCCGAAACGGCAGCCAAGCGCGCCACGACGGCTCGCCGGCCGCGGAAGAAGTCCGCAGCCCCGCCGCCTTCCGCCGAATAAGGCCCGCGAAATGATCGAGAGGATCGCACCGAAGGGGGCCCCGTCGCCGCGCGGGCCCTACTCTCCCGCCGTTCGCGCGGGCGATTTCATTTTCGTGTCCGGCCAGGGGCCTGTGGACCCCGCAACCGACAGGCTCTCCACCGGCGACATCCGGCACGAGACTCGTCTGACGCTCGGAAACATCCGCAGCATCCTCGAAGGCTGCGGCGCGTCGATGGCGGACGTGGTGAAGTGCACGGTATTCCTGCTGGACGCCGGCGAGTTCGCCGCGATGAACGAGGTCTACGCCGAGTTCTTCGGCGACGCGAAGCCGGCCCGGACGACCGTGGAAGCGAAGTTCGTCGCGCCGATGCGGGTTGAGATCGACTGCATCGCGTATAAACCGCAAGCATGACCGAGGCGGCATGACTCGCCGCCTCGCAGCATCCCCGGCGCGGCCTACTGCTTTGGCCGGAACACGATGACGCGGTCGTAGATCAACTCGGCATCCGACGGGCCTGTCCTGGTCGCCGGCTCGGCATAAGCACGAAAGCCGATGCGGACCGGCGGTTGCGGGCCAATCCTGCTTGCACAGAGATCGGGAGATTTTGCCTCCATGCAGTACGGGTCTCCGCCGCAGGAGCGGGCCACCTTCCAGACGTAGAACTTGCCGGCTGCCGGATCCCCGGCCAGATAAGAGTCCGCGCTGCCCGGGAACTCCTCGAAAGTCGAGCTATCCACGGTCTGGACACCGGCCGCCAGAGTCTTATCCAAGTACACGGATGCGCTGGAATACGTGGCTTTGCCCGTGGTCGCATGGTCAACGCCGTAAACGATGGCGAAATCGTTGTCGCCAAGATCGAACCAGGACGAAGCCAGATAGTTCGCATCTCGCCCGTAGCCCGCGGAGCCCTCCTTGTCCGGCCCGAGCCACGGCACGTCCCGCTGGATCGCCGGGTAGCCCTCCGGCACCGGCAAAGACGTATCGAGTTCCTCGGCGGCGTACGAGCTGAAGCGGCTTAGTATAGCCTGGCGCAGTTTCTCCATCACCGGGAAGAGATCCATTTCCGTGTGTCCCGTGCCCCGGGTGCGCAGTACCGGCGCAGGCAACGGGTGCGGTGCCGACTGGACTTTCGGCCTCACCCGGAACACCTGCATGACCTTGCCGGTCAGGACGTCGTTCTTGTATTTATCGATTACCGCGTTGCCGCCGACGGCGAGCGCCGTTCGCATCAGAAAAAGAAACTGATCCGCGCTGCCGTACCCAAACCGGATGAGGGAAGACGGCAGCGTTTCGGTGTTGATGATCGAAGCCTCATATCCGGCGGCGAGCAGCGCCGCGCGCAAGCCCTCCCGGGTCGTGCGGCTGCCGGTTGAGATCAGCGCCATCGGGCGGTTGAAGGCGCTCGGTCCCGTGGTCCGAATCGTCAACGAATTGACCGTATCGCCGAGATAGGAAAACAGCGCTTCATAGGGCGCGAAGAAATTGCCCGGGCTGGCGTAGTTGACCGTTTTGGGATTGTATCTCGCCAGCAGGAAGGTTTGAAAAGAGAAGTAAGCCATGGGAGGCGGCGTGGCGCCGACGACCAGAATGGCCTCATCCTGTCTCAGAAAATAGGCGGGCGGCAGCACGCGCTCGCTGGGCTGCGTCTCCCAATCCCTGGGCAGAAGCGCCGCCAGATACGGTTGCACGTTGTTGTACCATGCCGATGGGATCAGCGGCTTCGGGGCACAGGCATTCGCGATAGGATCGAGAACGATGAATGATCCGGGTTCCACCTGGAACCCGTCGCGATCGAGGACCTGAAGCAGTTTCGGCACACGCTCGAGCGGGTCCTTACTGCCCTGAGCAAAGGCGCGATATGGCGGGAGAGACGGCGCCGGCAGCAGGGCCAACATCACGGCCACCGTGCCGGTAGCAATCAGTTTCATTTGGAGTTCCCCAACTGTTGAGGGCTCGTGAACGCCGGAATGAGCGGACCGCCGAGCCCGCTTCCGGGCCGCTCGCGGAAAGCAGATCACTCTTCGAACAAGGTCACGCGGTAATGAAGAGACTTCTTATGAGCCGGAGGGTCAGTTGCGGTCCTCGGTCACAGCAGAGCCGCTGGCAAGAGGGTGCGGTCGCATCCGCATGGAAGCATGCCCCGGAAATGAAATACTTTCATATCACGGTAGTTCGCGTCAAGCGCGCCGGCCGCAGGATTCGAGGCGATGATGGCGATCGACCGAAGGCGGAGTGCGGCGTTCAGGCGGATACAATCTCGATCCGCTCCAGGTATTTCGCCATCAGGGCAAGCTGTTCCTGAAGCTGCGATTCGTCGCCGGCCATCGCCGCAGTCTCGAGGTTCCTGCCGAAATTGGTGAGTTCCGGAAGGCCGTATCCGGCGCCCGAGCCTTTGATGCCATGCGCGATCTGGCGTATCCGGTCGAAATCCCGCATTTTCAAAGCCGCCTTCAGAATGCCGACCTCGTTGCGGCGTTTTTCGAGATAGCGCGGAACCAGATCAGCAATCTCCGCAGGTGGAGTGAGCTGGAACGCGGGCAAGTGCTGGGATCGATCGAGATGATTGTGGATCGCTCGCAAGAGCGCGCCCTGGCGGATCGGCTTGGACAGATGGGCGTCGCATCCGGCCTCGATGCTCCTGGCGACCTCTTCCTCGAGAGCATACGCGGTCAAAGCCAGAATCGGCGTGCGCGGCAGCCCCTGCTCGCGTTCCCATTCCCGCATCGCGCGTGCGGCCGCCTGCCCGTCCATCACCGGCATTCGCATGTCCAGGAGCACGAGGGCGAACTCGCCGGTCTTGAAAAGATCGAGGGCCTCTTTCCCGTTCTCCGCAACGGTGAGTTCGTATCCGGTGGACTTCAGGTAGGCGCGCACCAGAACCACGTTGTCCTCGAGGTCCTCCGCGAGCAGGATCCGCGCACGGGACTGATTGCCCGGCTGGGCCGGCGCGACAGGCGCGGGCGCCAGGACCGGTTCGGGGTGCGCCCCGGTCATAGCGGCACGCACCGCCTCGAAGAGCGCCCTGCGGCTGACCGGCTTCAGCAGAACGCCCGAAACGTTTGCATTCTTACGGTCGCACCCGCCGGCGCTCAGCAGGATGACGAAGGTTTTGGGCTGATGCCGCCGAATCTGCCCGGCCAGTTCCGAGGCGCCCATGCCGGGCAGGCAGTCGTCCACGAGCACAACTGAATAAGGCGAACCAGCCTGGCGGGCTCGCTCAAGCTCCGACAGGCCGGCAGCCTCGCTGTCCGCCAGTTCGACCGCGGCCACGCAACCCGCCAGCAGGTCCCTCAGATGCAATCTGGCCGGCTCGTAATCGTCGATCACGAGGAATCGTTCCCGCGCCAGATCTCCGTACCATGGCGCGAAAGCGGGTCTGGGAAGCGAGGGCAAGCCGAAAGCGGCGGTGAAATAGAACGTGCTGCCCTTCCCGTGGGTGCTCTCCACCCAGATGCGCCCCTGCATGAGTTCCACAAGCTGCTTTGCGATTGCGAGCCCCAGGCCGGTTCCCCCATAATTCCGCGTGGGCGAGGAGTGGGCCTGCTCGAAGATGCCGAAAATCACGTCCTGCTTTTCGGCCGGGATGCCGATGCCGGAGTCCGCGACGGAGAATCGCAAGCGGCCGGGCTGCGGGGACTCGCTGTCCGGCTGAACCTGGAGGACAACTCCGCCGGTATCGGTGAATTTGACGGCGTTGGCGATCAGATTCATGATGATTTGCTCGAGCCGGTCGGGATCGCCGACCAGCGCGAGCGGCGTTTCGGGCGCAATGCGCCAGGCCAGCTCCAACCCCTTTTCCCGCGCGCGGTGCGCCATGACCTCCATCACCTGCTCGATGACATTCTCGAGGTTGAATTCGACGCGGTCCAGCCGCATGTGTCCGGCTTCGACTTTCGCGAGATCGAGAATGTCGTCGATCAGGCTGAGCAGACCCTGGCCCGCGCGCCGTGCGATGCGCACATACTCGGCCTGCTCACGATTCAGAGCGGTCCCCCACAACAGATCCGCCATGCCGATGATGGCGTTCATGGGAGAGCGGATTTCGTGGCTCATCCGGGCCAGGAATTCGCTCTTGGCTCTGGTGGCCTTCTCGGCGCGAAGCTTCGCTTCCTCGAGTTCGGCGATGGTTTTGCGCCGTTGTTCTTCCGCTTGCTTGCGCTCCGTGATATTGGTCGCGATCTGTGCGGCGCCGACGCGGGCTCCGCTCCCGTCGCGGACCTGGCTGAAGCGAATCTCGTAGAAGCGCGGATGCAGGCTGCCGGCATCGATCCCGGTTTCCACGGAGTACTCTTCGCCGGCAAGCGCCCTGCTCCAAAGCTCGACCTCCCTCGCCTGAGCATCCGGGACGTGGGCCAGAGCGGCCTTCAGGCTTTCGCCCACCTCGATGCGCTTGCCGTAGATTCTCTGGAACTCCTTCCGGTATGCCGTGTTGAAAAAGATGAACCGGAAGTCCTGGTCGAGCGCCGCCACCTGATCCCGGGTTCCTTCGATGATGCCCGCCAGCCGCGTTTGGGCGGTGCGGACAAGCGCGCCGCGCTCTTCGATCAACTCAGCGGCCCTGTGCAGAGCGCGGTCCAGCCGGCCGATTTCGTCGTTGCCGCCAAGCTCCCAGCCCAAGGGGGCGCCTTGTTCCATTTGCCGCGCCTTGCGCTCGACGGCCGAAAGCCTATGCGCGATGGATGCGCTGAACAGGAAAGCGCCGGCCGAGGTGAGCAGCACGCCGAAGATCCCGTTCAGCCAGAACATGACTCGCCAGAAGCGCTGCCTGCGGCCGAGCCGCGCGTCGAGATCCCGGATCGCCCGGTCCTGCACGGCGGTCCAGGCGTCCAGTTTCTGCACCAGTTGTTCGGCCAGCGGCACCGACTGCGACCAGAAGCCGGAGGGCGCCTGGACGAGAGCCGCCCGCTTGCGCTTTTCCGGCGGCAATTCGAGCTTGCGGGCCAGTTCCGAGATCTCGCCGATGGTGGTTGCCCACTGCGTTTCGCTCGCGGCCGCGGCGGCAAGCCGCTTGACGGAATCGAAGATGAGCTGTTGCGCAATGGCGTACCTGACCCGGAACGATGGATTGCCGGTCAGGATGTATTCACGCGCGGCGCTCGCCGATTCGAGAGCGTGCCCCCGCAAGCGGTACGTCTCGTACCGGATCTCTTCCACGCCGCTCAGGCGGCTGTGGGCCTGCTCGATGGCGAATTGGAGCCGGACGATCCAGGTTGCGCCGGCGACCAGCACCAACACCGTGAGGGCGGCGATTACGGCTCCTTTGTGAGCCAGCCGCAGGTTGGACCAACGAAGGGTGAGCTTGTGCACTGGAATCAAAAGTCGGCAAACTGAACCACGAAATCGGTCAGCCGCTTGCTTATATCCGTAAGATTCTGCGCCGCGGTAATCTCCGGTCTGGACATGGTGATGGGCAGGTTGCGAAAGTAAGCCATGCCCGACGGCGCCGGCGGCACCATGCCGAGCAGGCCGCAACCCAATTGCGCGGCGACCTGCGCCAGCGGGATGCCGTCGCTCAGGGACCGGTTCACGACCACCGCTCCGAGGCGATTGCCGCTGATCCCCCAGTCCTGGAGCATGGAGATTGCCTGTCGACCGAAGGCGATGCAGTGCGGGTCCCGCTCCGTGACCAGAACCGTGGCGAACGAGTTCGCTGCCGCGGCCTGGCTGGCGGCGCACGGGTAGGGGGGCAGATCCAGAACGACGTACTCCGCCAGTTTCCCGGCCGCCGCAAGCAGCGCCTCGGTCTGGTCGGCCTCGAGGGGAACGCAGCCGGCAGTTTTCCGGGCCCAGCAGAGGACTTTGAGGTTGGGGGCCACCTCGGCGAGGGCAGCGGAGACGGCGGTGCGGCTGATCGCGGAGGGCGCCGGGGGGACCAGCTCGGAAAGGTCGCGGGCGGGATGCAGACCGAGGTGGACGGCAAAGGCTCCGCGGCAGGGCCCCAGTTCGATTGCGATGGTGGGGGCCTTCCTGTTATGCGCCACAGCCGCCGCCACGTTCAGGGCCACGGAGGTAACGCCTACGCCGCCGCGGGCGCCCAGGAATGCAAGCACTCTCCCGGGTTTTGGGACGGCGAACTCCGCAGCGGTCTTTTGCCGTTCGATCGCATAAAAGATGCTGCGCGCCAGCGACTCGGGCCGCCATTCGGTTTTGGGAATGTAGTCCTGAGCGCCCTGGCCGACGGCGCTCAGCGCCGTGGCGTCGTCGTCGTCAGCCGTCAGCACGACCACGGGTATATCGAGGCTGTGCTGCCGCATTTGCAGGAGCGTGTCCAGTCCGGAACTATCCGGCAGGGACAAGTCGAGCAGGATCGCATCGAATCTGGAACTGCGGAGCTGGGCCACCGCGGCGTCGAGCCGGGGCGCCCACAACACCTCTATCCCGCGTTTACTTGCCCCCGGCAAGGTCCTCTGTATCAATCGCGCGAGGTCTTCATCGTCTTCAACCAGCAGAACCCGTGTGGTAAGTTCGTTCATATCCATGAGGGCGAAACCGGGGCAAAGCCAGTCCTCATTTTACGCCGGAATCCGGCGCACGGAGCCAGGCTCGAGCAGGCGCAAGACCGAGGGCGAATTTTTTTCGACAGCGTGAAACGACCGGGCAAGTTCCGGCACAATCAGTTGTAATCCCGATAAGGCAGGGATAACGAAGTCCGGGCAGCCTACACGATCCTGGCGTTGCACGCGCCAGCATTCGCGGCTGAGACAGGTCGGAACTCCACCGGCCCGTCGACCATGGACCGCCGCCGTCCAGCGGCCGACTGGTCTTCGCGCACAGCGAACCGGGGGCAAGCGGACGGCGGTAGAGTCCGGGCCCTGCGGGCGCGGTCAGCGCGTGCGCGTATAGACCAGAAACGGCGCCCAGTAAAAGGGCTTGCGGTAGCCGTTCTTCGAACGAAGCATGGCGAGCTTGGCTCCGCGCAGCGCGTCGGGCGGCGGCTCGCCCGCAGCCAGGCCCGCATACAAATCGGACATGAGCTGCGCCGTCGACCGGTCGCTCACGTCCCACAACCCGCCGATCACGTTCTCAGCGCCGGCCTGCAGAAACGCCCAGGCCAGCCCCACCAGCCCTTCCCCCGAATAAGAACGCGCGCCCGCGCTGCGGCAGGCCGAAAGCGTAACCAGCCGCGCGTCGAGCCGGGAATCGAGCACGTCCCGGGCGTAAAGCTTGAAGCTTTCCTGCGCGTCCGGCGCAAGCACGATTGCCGATTCCAGCGGGTTCTCGGGATTGGACACAGCGTGCGCGGCGAAATGCACGATCGAGAAGCGGGCCGGATCGGCGGAGCGGTAAACGGCAGGCTGCGCGCGCTCGCCGCTATAGACGGTGAACTCGGCTCCGGCCAGCCTGCGCTGAATCGCCTGGAGTTCCTCGGAAGCATGCGGCAGCCTGGGGAAATCCGGCGTGCGGTAGGCGGGATCGCCGATCAGCAATACCGAAGCGCGCCCGCCCGGCGTCTTCCCCGGCGCGGTGAGCACGCCCAGCGACGGCGCGACCGCGATGGTCACGTCCTCGATCCAGTAATGGTTTCCAACCGGCAGCGTCTCGAAGTTCAGGCGGTGCAGGATGCCGTCGGGAACCAGGATGACGCGCGAGCCGGGGCGAATCACGCCCGCGGCCTGGCCGAGCAGCAAGTCGTAGAGCCGGGCGCCGTCCGGATCCGGCGCTGCCAGAGGGTCGCGAAGATCGGCGATCCTCCGGTTCCACGCCTCCACCAGCGGGCGTATGCGCGCCTCGCCGGGCAACTTGAAGAGGCGCACGCGATCGGCCGTGACGACCCACATCAGCGAACGTTCGGGAGCCAGCCAGTAGGAGACCAGCACCGCGCCGGCGTCGCGCGCCAGCGCGCGGTAATTTGTAGCGGCGCCGGCGAAGCGCCCGCGATCGAGGCCGATCTTCTCGGCGAGCAGGCGCGCGCGGCTCGAGTCCGCCACCTGGAGCGCCTTCTCGGATGCGCCACGATCCACCAGCACGTCCACATAGTGCCGGTAGAAGCGGATGAGGGCGTCGAGGAAGGTGATCTTGTACTGCCGCTGCAGAAGCCCGGCGCGGGTGCGATCAATCACGTCCAGCGCGGCCTGGTATTGGCGCTCGCCGGCGGCGGGACGTCCCGAGGCCGTGTAAAGATCGCCGAGCTCGGCGTGCGCCTCCCAAATAATCGAGGGTCTGCTGGAGGCCGAGGAGATCAGGCCGCGGTAAATGCGTTCGGCTTCGGCCGTCCGGCCGCGGCCCACCGCCACAACGGCCTCATTGAGCTGGAACTGCGCCTGGATCCCCGGGCTGACCGGGCTCGTCTTTTGCTGCAAGGCCTCGGCATTCATGCGCTCGGCGGCATCCCAGTCCCGGACCTCCGCATACGCCATGGCCAGGTCGGCGGACCACAGCGTGACAAAATCAGGCGCCTTGAGTTCACGGGCGATGGCCAGGGCTTGCTGGTAAAAGGGGATGGCCTGCCGCGCCTCGCCCTGGAGCACGTGTATGGTGCCGATCTCTCCCAAGCTGGCCTGCAGGTTCCGGAGGGCGCCGGTACGCCGCTGCATTTCCATGGCGCGCGTCCGGTATGCGAGCGCTTTTTCAAAATCTCCCAAGCGGTATTGGCAAGCCGCAAGGTTGCCGAGTATGGCGGCGGCGAAGCGGCCGGCGCCGTATTGTTCGGCCGCGGCAAGCGCGCGCGTGTAGTACGGAACAGCCTCGTCATAGTGGTACCGCTTCATGCGGCTGAGGCCCAGGTTGTTGAGGATGGCGGCCTGATTATAGGCGTCCTTGAGCTCGATCGCGCGCGCAAGCGAGGCGCGGAGCAGGGGCTCGGCGGCGGGATCGGCCATGAATGCCAGCATCGAGCCGCGCAGCACATCGATATCCAGCCGGAGCGCGGCATCGTCTTTGGGAGCGAGACCGGCGGCCTCATCGAGCAGGCGCGAAGCGGCTGCGAAATCGCCGGTCTTGTTCGCTGCGTTGGCCAGATGCATGCGGCGGCGCGCTTCGAGAGCGGCACGGTTGGGCACGGCGGGAATCGGGCTGGACAGCAATCGTTGCGCCTCGACGGCTTTACCTTCGGCGAGCGCGACTTCGGCTTCGAGCAGCACGAATCGCCAGTGCCATTCCGCGCGCGGGTCCTGCCAGCGATTCAGCGCCTGGGTGACCTCGCGGCGCGCCTCGGGGAGGTTGCCGCGGCGCAGATCGGCGGCAGCCCGGTCGTACAGCGGATCCGGCGGCGCCTTGGATGTGCACGCCGCCAGGACCAGGCACGCCAGACAGACCAGACGCTTCATGGAAGCATTTCTCCGTTACCCTCCACATCCCCGAGCGTGCCGTCGCCGGCATAGGGAGAGCCTAAAGCGAAGCGCACCAGCATGAGCCGGCGCGAGTCCTGCGTCACCAACATCTCGCCGAAGTACAGCGATCCGAAACCTTCGAGTGTCAGCTTGTGGCCTTCGATCCTCGCCGTCGGATGAGTAGTTTGGATTTTGTCCACAATCGAGAAGCCGATATAGTTGCTCCGGCCCACGCGCGGGATGTCCGGACCTCCCCCGCCCGGCCGCTCGAAGAACCGCGCGCCATGCGTCGTATGGAACGGCTCCGTACGATACGCGTCCACGAGATGCTTTTCGGTGGGCATCCTTTCGAGTTCGGCGTCGAGCACGATTTCAACAGGCACTCCATCGAGCTGCAAGCCGACGAATTTGGTGCCGGTCCAGGAGATCTCGGGCTGTCTGCCGCCTCGCCAATGCGTCGAGACGAGCTGGGCGTAAAGCTGATCGGCCGTGAACCTCTCGGCCAGACGAACCTTGGTGAGGTTGGCCGTCACCTGAGTCACCCAGGAATTTCCGCCTGGGCCGGGCTTTCCGTCGGTGATGGTTTCGGCGCTCTCAAAAGACAGAAAAGGATCCAGATAGCCGCCCCTGGACCCCTGAACTTTCTGCTCGGAGTGCCCGCCCGTGACCGGCAGCGAGCAGGCGGCCTGGGTTACCAGCGTCTCCTCCGGAATGTCCTGATTCTGCATGCGCCTGACGCTGGCGGCCGCACCGGCGGCGTGGGCGCGGAAAAAGAACCGCTGGTCCATGATCATGGAGTTACCTCACGATAATAAAGCGAAACTCTTGCGGCGGGACCGCGCTGCCGGACGGCTTGAGGGTAAGCGCATACGAGCCGGCCCGGAAGAGCCCCGCGGGCAGCAGCAGATTGACAGGAGCTCCGGGAGGAGGCGCAGCGGCCGGCCCGCGGGCGACCAGTTCGCCCGCCACGGTCCGGATCTCATACGTGTACGCCGTGGCCTGCGCTTCGGGATCGACGTCGATCGCCACCTCGAAGAAAGCACTTCCCTGCGGGACGGCGATGCGGTTGCCTTCCGAGCGGGTCATCGGCTGCAACGTATTCGACAGAACAGCCTGAGGCGCCAGGACCGCGGCGAGTTGCACCCGCAGCCCGCGAATATAGACCAGTTCGGCTGCCGCGATTATGAGAAATGCGGCAGCCGCCGCAAACGCCCACCGCGGCTGCATCCGCCACGCCCGAAAGGGCGCCCGCGCCCGGGGGTCGGCCTCCCGCGATCGGAACACGGCCGTCGCATTGTCGGCGAACGCGGCCGTCTCGCGCAACTGCCCGGCGCAGATCTCACAGCAGAAATAATGCTCCTCGAACTCGTCCCTTTCGCCCGGGGAGAGCTCGTCAAGAATGTATCTTTCAGCCGCCTTTATAGCGATCGCCCGTTCATGGTCCATATAGGCCGCCTTGAACGATAGTGCAGATGGCTCGCCAACGTATCATTTCCGGATCCATTTAGGTTCTGGCCGCAACATATTGTGCGCGCATGAGCTTGCGTGCCTTCTCGACAGCCCTGTGGAGCAGAACCCGGAGGTACTCCCGATCTACTCCGTACTCGGCACAAACCGCATCCTTGTCGCGTTCTTCGAGAAAAATCCCGCGCAGCAGGCGGTAGTCACGCTCGGGCAGGTCGCGCAGAACGCGGTCCACCAGTTCCCGGCGTTCCCGCGAAACGAGCGTGTTCTCGATGCTCGGGCCGGCGGCGGGCTCAACGGCGATCGAAATCGGCTCCGACCGGCTTCGAGAGCGCAGGTGCTCATGGAACACGTTGTTGGATACGGCGTTCACGAAAGCGCCGAGCCGCTCGGGATGATTCAACCCGTCCTCCCGGAGGGCGGCGATGACGCGCAGGAAGGTCTCCTGGATCACGTCCTCGATCAGGTCGGGAGCGCGAATCCTGGAACGGAACTTCAGCAGCAGAAGCTCGCGAAAATACACGGTGAAATGGTGTTCCGTGGGCCTGTCGCCCCGAGCCAACCGCGCCACGTAATCGACGTCAAAGCTATGAAGTTCCACCGTGCGGCCTGCTTGGTATTCTCGATACTATAGCATCCCGCGGCGGGGAGGTAGGACGAGACAACCGGGGAGGGTACCGGACCTCACAGGAGGGGACCGGAGCTGCGGCGTTTCGCCCTGAGCCGTATCAGCGGCCAGCCGGGCGCGGAGCCACGGCCCGCAGGATGGAAGCGGCGACGGCGTCGGCGGCGGCGATGCCGAGGGCGTTCAGGTCGGCCTGGGCTTCGCCGAGCGAAAGGGCGATGGTCAGATCGCCGTCCACGGTGGTGTTGACGGGGCGTATGGTGCGCGCCATGCCGAGTTGGGCCTGCCGGGCGAGTTTGCGTGCCTGCACCTTGTCGAGCCGGGCGTTGGTGGCTACCACGACCAGGGTCGTGTTCTGGGGGCCGAAGCCGATGCGGCGGCCCTCCATCAGCACGCGGGCGGTATCGGCGAACTCGAGACTGTCCGGGGCGCGGCGGGCGCCGGCCACGATCCTGCCGGACGCGGGGTCGATGATATCCCCGAACGCGTTCACGACGGCCAGGGCCGAGACGAGCACGCCGGTGAGATCGCCGGCCAGTTCGACGGTAGCCGAGCCGATTCCCGATTTCATCGCCTGGGCCATGCCGAACACCTTGCCGACGGTGGCGCCTGTTCCGGCGCCGACCGAGCCTTCCGCGACCGGGCCGTCCGTGGCCGAGGCAGCCGCGGCTTCGCCCATCTCGCGCGTCGGGCGGACGTCGCCTTTGCCGTAGGCGAGGTCGTAAAGGATAGCGCAGGGGACGATGGGAACCCTGGCCGCGCGGGTTTCGAAGCCGATGCCCCTGCGCTCGAGATAGCGCCGCACGCCGCTGGCGGCTTCGAGGCCGAAGGCGCTGCCGCCGGCGAGGACGACGGCATGGATGCGCTCGACGACATGGTCGGGTTCGAAGATGAGGAACTCCTCGGTGCCGGTGGCCGAGCCGCGAATATCGCCGCCCGCGACGGCGCCGGCCTCGCAGAGGATGGCGGTGCAGCCGGTCCCTGCATCGTAATCCGAAGCATGGCCCACGAGGATCCCCGGAATATCGGTCAGCCCCTTCATGATCTTAATCTCCGCAAGTGGTATGTTAGCATGGAGATACGAGGAGTTGTATTTTTGCTCGACTTCGCGAAAGCGGCTGTGTTCGCGGTGCAGGAGTTCTTTCTCCTGGCCGGGCGGGCGATCAAAAATATCGTCCGCAGCCCCCATTATGGGGCCGATATCTTCCTGCAGATGGACATCATCGGGGTCGGGAGCCTGCCGATCGTGATCATGACCGGGTTCTTTAGCGGGGCCGTAATGGCGATGCAGATGGCGAAAGCGCTGTCGCAATACGGCGCGGTGGGGAACACCGGGATGGTGGTGTCGATCACGTTGGTGCGGGAGCTTGGGCCGGCGCTGACATCGCTGATGGTGGCGGGGCGGAACGCCTCCGGCATGGCGAGCGAGCTGGGTTCGATGCGGGTGACCGAACAGATCGACGCGATGCGCGCGCTGGGCACGGACCCGATCCAGAAGCTGGTGACGCCGCGGCTGATCGCCACGGCCACGGTCCTGCCGCTGCTGACGATTATCGCGGATTTCATCGGAATCTTCGGCGGGTTCGTGATCTCGTATTTCGTTTTGAATCTGGCGCCGACGCAATACTGGAGCACGGCCTGGCAGGCGCTGGATTACCAGGACATCGCGCAGGGTTTGATCAAGCCCTTCGTGTTCGCGTTTGCCATCGCCCTGGTCGGGTGCTACTTCGGATTGACAACGACGGGCGGAACGCAGGGCGTGGGCCGCTCGACGACGCAGGCCGTGGTGGTTTCCTCGGTAATGATTTTCGTGTTGACGTTTTTCATAACGAGGATTTTTGTAAGCTTGTAAGTCCGGATGCCCGATGATAAAAGCAATTCCGTCTTGCGGTTCGAGCACGTCACGGTTCAGTTCGGCGAACTCAAAGCCCTTGACGGTATCTCCTTCGAGATGTTCTCGGGCGAGACGCGGGTGCTGTTCGGCGCCGCGGGAAGCGGCAAGACGGTGCTGATGAAGACCGCGCTGGGACTGTTGAAGCCGGATTCCGGCCGGGTGTCAGTCTTCGGGCAGGACATTACGGATCTAAGCGAGCACGAGCTGTTCCGTATCCGCGCGAGGGTCGGCGTACTCTTTCAGGAAGGAGGCTTGTTCGACTCGCTGACGATCGAGGAAAACGTCGGATACCCGCTGATGAACCTGAAGGAGCTCGACTGCCCGCCGGAGCAATGCCGGAAACGGGTGGAGGAGGCGCTGCGGTTCGTCGAGCTCGAGCACACGCTGGAGAAATTTCCGTCGGAGCTGTCCGGAGGCATGCGGCGGCGCGTCGGCATCGCGCGCGCGGTGGTGACCGAACCGCCGCTGGTGCTGTACGACTCGCCGACGGCCGGGCTCGATCCGATCACGGCGTACACGATCATCGCGCTCATCGTGAAGCAGCGGGACCTGAAGAACACGGCGACCGTGATGGCCACGCATCGCTACCAGGACGGGCACTTCATGGCGAATTACCGCTACGACCCGAACACAGGGCGGATCGAGCCCGCCAACGGCGGGGGCGCGGCGTTGCGGACGGTGTTCATGGTGATGCGCGAGGGACGGCTGGCGTTCGAGGGCACGCTCGATGAGCTGGAAAGCTCGACGGATCCGTATGTGCAGAAGTTTGTGAGGCGCGAGAGTTAGTTATGCCTGCGGCAGCAAAAGTGAGATGGGCGCAGCTCCGGGTCGGAGTGATGGCGATCGTCGCTCTGACAATCATCGCGGTGCTGATCTGGCTACTTACGAGCGAGAAGCCGTTCTGGGAGCATTTTGCGACCATTTACACTTACATGCGCGATTCGGCCGCTCTCGGCAGCGGCTCGCCCGTGCGTCTGAATGGAATCCTGGTCGGCAGCGTTCGCAAAGTCGAGCTGACCGGATCGACCAACCCGAACCGGGTGGTCCGCATTGCGATGAATGTTCAGGAAGACAAGCTGAAGGACATCCCGGTGGACTCGCTTGCGACGATCAGCGCGGAAAACGTGCTCGGCACGAAGTACATCAATATCGTGATGGGCAAGAGCCCCCAGAGGGTCAAGCCGGGCGGCGAAATCGCAGCGGAGCCGACCGAGGAGATCGAGGACCTGGTAAAGAAAGGCTTCAACCTGTTCGATGCCACGCAGGCGATCGTAACGCGGCTGGACAGGATTATCGGGATGGTGGAAGGCGGCCAGGGCACGATCGGCAAGCTGGTCTCCGACGAGGAGCTTTACAACCGGCTGGTGGCTACGGTGACGGAGTTCCAGAAGCTCGGCGCCACCATGAACAGCGGCCAAGGCACGGTCGGCAAGCTGCTCAACGACACCGAGCTCTACGACGAAGCCCGCCAGGCGGTGCAGCGGCTGAACGCGGTCGCACAGGATCTCCAGCAGGGCCAGGGCACGGCCGGCAAATTCCTGCACGACCCGGCGCTTTACGACGAGATGCACGCGACGGTGGCCGATTTCCGGCGCCTGGTGGACGGGCTCAATAAAGGCCAGGGCACCGCGGGGAAACTGCTGAAGGACGAAACGGCCTATAAAGAGCTCACGGCCGCGCTGGCGAAGCTCGATACCACGCTCTCGAAGATCAATTCCGGACAGGGCACGCTGGGGCAACTCGTGGTGAACCCGCAGCTTTACGAGTCGCTGAACGGGGTCTCGAGCGAGCTACATTCGCTGGTGAAGGACATTCGGGCGAATCCGAAAAAGTTCCTGAACATGAAGCTGTCGATCTTCTGAGCGTGAACTTGCGCCGGAGATTGGTGACCAATGCGGACGACTTCGGGTTCACGCACGACGTGAACTCGGGCATTGTCGAAGCGCACGGGCGCGGCATTCTGGCGGCGGCGACGCTGATGGCGAACGGCGCCGCGTTCGACGATGCGGTGCGGCTGGCTCGGGCGAATCCGGGGCTGGATGTAGGCTGCCATCTGGTGCTGGTGCAAGGGCGCTCGCTGGCGGGTCCGGAGCCGGAGCTGCCCGAGACGCTTTCCGCGCTGCTGGCGGCGCTCGCGCGCGGGCGCATTCGCGTGTACGAGGAACTGGAAGCACAGGTGATGCGCGTGCTCGACGCCGGTCTGCGGCCCACTCACCTGGACACGCACAAGCACACGCACTTGCTGCCGCCGGTGCTCGACGCGGTGGCGAGGCTGAGTGAACGCTTCGGCATCCCGTTCGTGAGGCGGCCCTTCGATTTTCCGATGAGCGGCAGCGTGCCGGGCATTCCCTGGAGCAAGCTGGCGACGGCGCGCGGGCTCGGTTTGCTGCGCGGGCGGTTTCAAGCGGCGCTGGCGCGCCGCGGCTGCCGCACCACCGATCATTTCGCCGGGTTTGCCATGACCGGCCGTTTCCGGACGGCCGAGCTGGTTGCCCTGATACGGGAACTGCCGCCCGGCTCGACCGAGTTCATGTGCCATCCCGGGCGCTGCGGGAACGAGCTGCGTTCGGCGCCAACGCGCCTGAAGGAGAGCCGGGAGGCCGAACTCGAAGCGCTCGTCGCGGCCGAGACGCGCGAGGCCCTGGCCGAGGCGGGGGTCGAGCTGACGAACTACCGCGCGCTGGCGACCACGGCGCCCGACTCCGGGTCGGCGTAAAGCGGCTTCAGGCCGCGCTGCGCGATCAGCCCGGCTTCTTCCGGCAACAGCAGATAGTACGGATACTGGTTCTGCGGCCCGCGTTCGGAGAGCAGAGGCATGCGTTCCACCGCGAGCGCATCCCACTTATATTTCGCGGCGTAGAACTGGAGGCTCGATGCCAGCGGCCAGGACGCCCCGACCGCCACCCGCCGCGGTCCCTCCTTGCGCAGAATCTCCCCGAACACGGCGGCCGTGCGCCTCGAACCGGCATCAAAACGCCACTCGGCGTAATAGCCGGTTCGGAAGCCGGCGGCGAATCGCAGAACGGCGAGCCCAAGGAGGCATGCGCAGAGGATCCCGGCGATCCGGCCCGGCGGGCGCATGGAAAGCAGCCGCGCCGCGGAGGCCGCGGCAGCGATCGCGGCGAGGGACGGAAAATAGACGCCGGTCCGGCTCAGCGGATAGAGGACGCCAAAACGCTTGTGCAGAACGATCAGCATGAGCACGACCAGGCCGATCGTGCCGGCTGCAAGCACGAGGAACCGGTCAAGCCGGCTCGTGGCAGGATCGGGCGCGCGCATCGAGCGCAGGGCCGCGGCAAACGATACGAGCACCAGAGCGAGCACTGCGGCGGCCGCGAGTGCGCCGGCGCGGCCGCCCAAGCAGGATTCGTCGGCTAGGCTCCGGTACATCTGGCCAAGCGTGCGCGCGCCGAAATACAGGTCTCCGGATTTCATCCCGCTCAGCGGCAGGATCACGATGGTAAACGCGAGCACGACCGCCGGTCCCCAGAGCCGATCGACCACCCACCAGAAGCGGCGCGCGCCGGCCATCGACGTAAAGACGAGCGCGAGGGCCGTCGCGGGAATCGCGAACACGAGATTCGAAGCGACGGAAAGCGCCAGCGCCACAGCGGCGCGGCCCACCGGCGCGGGGCGCGGGTCGATGCCCGAGGCGTACCGGAACAGCAGGAAGAGCGCCCGGAAGAAGAAAGCCAGCCCGAGGCCGTAGCCGCGGGCAACGGAAAGATAGTCGAGCGTGAACGGGTTCAGGGCGAGCGCCGCGGCCGCGAGCGGGCGCAGCCACGCGCGCTCGAACAGGTCGCGCGAGAGGCTGAAGACGGTGGCGAAGAAGAGCGCCGCTCCGAGCAGGCCCGGCAGCCGCATCGCAAACTCCGAGGCGCCGAAAGCGTGCACCGAGTAGTGGCAGAGCAGCGTGTGCAGCACGTGGTTGTTCGCGTCGTATCGCGAGAGCCACACGCTGAGCGGCCTCCGCGCGTACTCGAGGAAATTCGCCGCCTCGTCGATCGTGATCGCCTGGGTCGCATCCCGGTAGACCGTCGCGGCGAACGCAAATACGAGCACGCCGGCCGCGGCGAGATCCGGAGCGCGGTTTCCGCGCATTCTCATTGCGTTGTGAGCGATTGCCCGTCGAGAGCCTCTTCGATGCGATGAACGAGGTTGTAGGCGGTGAACGGTTTCCGGATCATGCGCGAGTTGTCGAGCTTCCGTCCGGTGCTTTCGAAGATGGCTTTGTCGGTGTAGCCGGTCATGTACAGGATCTGAATGCCGGGCCTGGCGGACTTCACTTTCTCGGCGAGTTCGTAGCCGTTCATATCGGGCATCAGGATATCGGTGAGCAGGAGTTGTATCGGCTGCGCGTGCTGGCTGGCGACGCGAAGCGCCTCTTCGCCGCCGGACGCTTCCAGCACTTTGAAGCCGGCCCTCCACAGCATCGTGCGCACAAGCGCGAGCAGCGACGGCTCGTCGTCGACCACCAGGATGGTGAAAGACGAATGAGCCTGCGCGTCCGGTGTGGTGTTCCCTGACATGAGAAAAATTCTAGCATCGGAAGAAGGCCGAGGCAGCCGGGGTTTCGGAACCTAATGTCCGGAGCGGCGAACGAACGCGGACCGGCGTGCAGAAAACTTCCGATAGAGCGATGATGAAGTCTGATGGCAAGAGGTTGGGAAAGCAAGGCCGTCGAGGCGCAACTCGAAGACGCCGCGGCGAAGCCGGGACCTCGGGCCGCCGAGCACATGAGTCCCGCCCAGGCCGAACGCCTCCGGAAGAAGGAGGGCCTGAAACTGTCGCGGCTGCGTGTCGCGCATGACCTCGCGGGCGCAACGAACCCGCGCTATCGCCAGATACTGACAGCAGCGCTGGCGCATCTGGATCGCCAGTTGGCCGAACTGGACTGAAAACGCTAAGAGCTGCAGATCCGGCCGTCGAGGATGTGGACCGTACGGTGGCCGTAAGCGGCAACGGAGGGATCGTGTGTGATCAGCAGGATGGTCTGCCCGAGCCGCTCGTTTAAATCGCGCAGAACCGCGAGGACCGCTTCGGAGTTTTTCGAATCGAGGTTGCCGGTGGGCTCGTCCGCGAGCAGGATGGCGGGGCGGTTGACGATGGCGCGGGCGATCGCCACGCGCTGCTGCTCGCCGCCGGAGAGCGCCCGCGGCTTGTGATTGAGCCGATGCCGGATGCCGAGCAACTCGAGCACCTGCTGAAAATCCTCATCGTGATTGCCGTCCCTGCCGGCGATGAACCGCGCGACGGCGATGTTGTCCGCGGCGCTGAGCGTCGGCAGCAGGTTGTATTTCTGAAACACGAACCCGACCAGGCGCTTGCGCAACTCGGTGCGCTCGGCGTCGGAGATCCGCGAGAGGTCGCGGCCGTCGATCAGGACCTGGCCCGAGGTCGGCGGGGTCAACCCGCCCAGGATATGGAACAGCGTCGATTTGCCTGATCCGGAGGGCCCGACTACGGTAAGGAATTCGCCTCGCTGGACCGTCAGATCGACGCCGCGGAGCGCCTCGACGTTCACGTCGCCGATGCGGTAGACCTTTCGCAGGGCGCGGGCTTCGATGATTCCGGCGTTATTCATAAGACAGCGCCTCGATGGGATCCTGGCGCGCGGCGCGCCAGCCTGGGTACGTGGCGCCGAGCAGCGCTCCCACGATCGCGACGGCGCCGGCGACGGGCCACCAGCCCGGCACGATGTGCTGCGAAAGCGAGCCGGGCACGAAGGTCATGATGAGGTAACGCGAGCCGAACGACAGCGCGATGCCGATGAGGCAACCGAAGATCGCCAGCAGCACCGTCTCCCTCAGCAGCATCGTCACCACGAAGCCGGGCGACGCGCCCAGCGCTTTGAGGATTCCCACTTCGCGCGTCCGCTCCAGCACGGCGGTGTACATGGACAGGAACACGACCAGGAAGCCAACCACAACCGAGAGCCCGATGATGACGCGAATAAACGCTGTCAGCCCCGGAACGTTGCTCGGCGAAATCAGCGAGAGAAATTCGGCCATTGAGTAAATCGGGCGGGCCGGCCACACCTTTTTGAGCGCGGCGATCACCGGGCGTATGTTTTTCGGATCGTCCACCCGGACCCAGATCTGGCTGATTTTTCCCGTATTCGCGGTGGCGTCCTGAACAACGCGGATGGGGGCGACGATGCGCGCCAGCTTGCCTTCCTCGATGATTCCGCACACGCGCCATTTGACGTTCAGCAGAGTGACGCGCGAGCCGACCTTCAGGTTCTGCTCCTGCGCGTAATAACGGTCCACGACCACGTCGCCGGACTGCCGCGGGGGGCCGCCTTCGAGGTACTTGAAGCCGCCGCTCAGCCTGTCGAACTCGCTGAAATCGATCCCGGTCATCGTAGTCAGGCCGGAGACCGGGACAACGATGCTGCCCACCGCGATCGTCACATGAGGCTGCGTTGCCACCCACTTCGCCTCGCCCTCCTTGATCGGAGCGGAACTGAGCGAGATGGCCGAACTGCCGTCGGGTCGGATGAGGATATCCGCACCGACGCCGCGGGCGCGCTGCTGGGAATCGGCCAGCAGGCCCTCGCTGATGCCCACGATGGTCAGCATGAGCATAACTTCCACGCCGATGGCGAACACGCTGAGGGTCGTACGCACGGGCCGGAATTTGAGGTTCTCGAAGACGAGCTTATTAATCAACGGGATTACATCCTGATGAAAATACGCAGAATTGAAAATTATAACAGTGCGGGTGTGCGCGACGCACGGACGCATGCTGGTGGGACAGGCGCTTTCGCCTGTCCGGACTGCTGGTCGAGAAGATTTCCGGCAGGCGAAAGCGCCTGCCCCACCAATTCTATTCGGAGCAGATCCTTCCGTCGAGCATACGCACGATGCGGTGGCCGTAGGCGGCGACGGCGGCGTCGTGCGTGATCATCAGGATGGTCTGGCCGAGCCGCTCGTTCAGGTCCCGAATAATGGCGAGCACCGCCTGCGAGTTCGCCGAATCGAGGTTGCCGGTGGGCTCGTCGGCGAGCAGGATGGCTGGATGGTTCACGATGGCGCGCGCGATCGCCACGCGCTGCTGCTCGCCTCCGGAAAGCTCGCGCGGCTTGTGGTGCAGGCGGTCCGCGATTCCGAGCAATTCGAGGGCTCTTTCGAACTGCTCGTCGCGCTCGCCGTTCCAGCGGGCGATGTGGCGCGCGATGGCGATGTTGTCGGCGGCGCTGAGCGTCGGCAGCAGGTTGTACTTCTGAAACACGAAGCCGACCATCCGTTTTCGAAGCTCGGTGCGCTCGGCGTCGGAGATCCGCGAGAGGTCGCGGCCGTCCACCAGGACGTGGCCGGAGGTCGGCGCGGTCAGCCCGCCGAGAATATGGAAGAGCGTCGATTTTCCGGAGCCGGACGGGCCGACCAGGGTGAGAAACTCGCCGCGGCGCACGGAGAGATCGACGCCGCGGAGCGCATGCACGTCCACATCGCCGACGCGGTAGATCTTGCGCACGTCGCGCGCTTCGATAATCGGCGCGTTACTCATAGGAGAGCGCCTCGATGGGATCCTGCCGCGCCGCGCGCCAGCCGGGATACACCGCGCCCATCAGCGCGCCTCCGATCGCGGTGGCGGCGGCGATGGGCCACCAGTCGGGCACGATGATCGTCGGAATGGTCGCCGGAACGAACGTCATGATCAGGAAGCGCGAGAGGTACGACAGGCCGATCCCGGCGGCGGACCCGAGCACCCCGACCAAAAAAGTTTCGCGAAAGAGGATATTGAGGATGTAGAACGGCGAGGCGCCGAGCGCTTTCAGAATGCCGATCTCGCGCGTGCGTTCGAGCACCGCGGTGTACATCGAGAGGAACACGACCAGGAAGCCGACCACCACCGAAAGGCCGATCACGACCGCGATGAACGCCTGCAGCCCGGGCACGTTGCTCACCGAAAACATCGAGATGAATTCCCTCATCGAGAAAATCTGAAAACCGGGCAGCTCCTTTTTCAGGTGAGCGAGCACGGGGTTGATGTCCGCCGGCTTGTCCACCTTGACGTAGATCTGGGTCAGCTTGCCTTCGCTTCCCGTCAGCTCCTGGAGCACGTTCAGCGGCACAACGATCCGCGCCAGTTTGCCCGGCTCGATGATGCCGCTGACGCGCCAGTTCGTGTTCATCAGCTTCAGATTCGAGCCGACGTGAAGGTCGTTCTGCTGGGCGTAATAGCTGTCCACGACGATGTCGCGGGGCGCCCGGGGCGGGCCGCCGCTGAGGTACCTAAAGCCGCCGCTCATGCGATTGAACTGCGGCAGATCGATGCCGGTGACGACCGTGAGGCCGCTGACGGGGTAGTTCATCGACCCGACCGCCAGCGCCACGTGCGGCTGCGCCGCGGCCCAGGCGACGTACTTTTCCGACAGCGGCGCGGAGCTCATGCCGATGACGGTGCTGCCGGGCGGGCGGATCACGATGTCGGCGCCGATGCCGCTGGCGCGTTCCCGGGAATCGGCCAGCATGCCGCGGCTGAGGCCGACGATCGTCAGCAGCATCATTACTTCGACCCCGATGGCGAGAATGCTCAACATAGTGCGCACGGGCCGGAATCTGAGATTTTCGACCACAAGCTTGTTGATCAACGCAGTCTCCCCGGGGAAAGCCCTCACCAACTATCTTCGAATTTCGGGGACAGGCTACGCAATCCCCAAATCACAGCCAGAGGCTGCGGCGTTTCGAACGGAGCAGCCAGATGAAGAACGGGCCGCCGAGAAGCGCGGTCACCACGCCGACCGGGATCTCGGTGGGAGCGAGGACGGTTCGGGCAAGCGTATCGCAGATCGCAAGAAAGGCGGCGCCGAGCAGGAACGAGCAGGGGATGAGGAGGCGATGATCGGCGCCGAGGCGCAGGCGGATGGCATGCGGCACAATGAGGCCGACGAACGCGATGGGCCCGGTCAGCGCGGTCACGGAGCCGGCGATGAACGAGCCCGCAAGATAGCCGCCCAGCATCAGCCGCGAAGCGGCGACGCCGCGGGCGGCGGCCCAGTCCTCGCCGACCGCCATCAGGTTCCACTCGCGCGCGCGCAGAAAGATGAACGCGACGGCCGGGATCACGGCGGCAGCGAGCCAGCCCAGGGTCGAGTACTCGACGGCGTCGATGCCGCCCATCAGCCAGCGCACGATCGCGAAGGTCTGGCCGAAGTTCGCTACGTACTGAAAAAACAGGATGAGCGCGAGGCAAACGGTGTTGATGGAAATGCCCGCCAGCAGCAGCGTGAACGAGGAGAGGCGGCGGCCTTCGGTGGCGATGCCGAGCACGAGGGCCAGCACCAGCAAAGCTCCGGCGAACGCGCAGATCCAGATTGCCGGCAGGTGAGCCACTTCGCGCCATCCGAAGCAGATGGCCATGACCGCGCCGAGCGAGGCGCCGCTCGAGACGCCGAGCGTGTAGGGCGTGGCGAGGGCGTCGCGCAGCAGGGCCTGGAAGAGCACGCCCGCCACGGCCAGCGCGCCGCCGGCGAGCGCCGCCAGCAGCACGCGCGGCAGGCGCGTATAAAAGAGAATTTCGCGGTCGGGCGAAAGGCCCGCGAACGCGCGGGAGACGTCGATATGCGAGGAGCCGACGAGCGGCGCGATCGCGAGCGCCGCGGCGGCAATGACAGCCGATGCGCACACGGCAAGCCAGAACCGCCCCCGGCCGCTAAGCTCCATACGTGATCCAGGGCCGCCCTGCGGGGCCGCGGTGAATCTCGGACTCGATGCCGAACACGCGCCGGATGGTGTCGCGCTCGAGCACATTGGCGGGCGTGTCGTCGGCGGCAACACGGCCGCCCTCGAGCGCGACGACGCGATCGGCGAAGCCCGCGGCGAGATTCAGGTCGTGAGTGACGGCGATCACGAGTATGCCGGCGCGGCTCAGGTCGCGGAGCAGCGCGTAAATCGAGACCTGGTGCTTCAGATCGAGAAACGTGGCGGGCTCGTCGAGCAGCAGCGTTTTCGGCTGTTGCGCGAGCGCGGAGGCGAGGATGACGCGCTGCCGCTCGCCTCCGCTGAGCGAGCGGAAATCGCGCCGGCGGAAGGAGAGCGTGTCGAGCAGCGCCATCGATTCCTCGACGGCTTTCCAGTCCGCGGGCGATTCGAAGAGGCCGTCGCAGTGCGGCGTGCGGCCCATCAGCACGACCTGCTCGGCGGTGAACGGGAATTCGATGTTGAGATTTTGCGGGATGAACGCCACCTCGCGGGCGAACTCGCGCCGGGCGCGGCGGGAAACCTCGACGCCCGCGTATTCGCAGCGGCCGGAGTAGTGAGGGCGGAGACCGGACATGACGCCGAGCAGGGTGGATTTGCCGGCTCCGTTCGGGCCGACGATGGAGACGAATTGCGGCGGGTGGAAATCGAGCGTGATGCCGGAGAGAACCTCAGCGCCGTTGTAGCGCATGCCGACATGGTGAAGCGAGTAACTCATAATGCGCGCCGGTGCGGGGTCTGCCCGGGCATGCTTTGCGTCTTTGCGCGCAAGTTTGCCAGTTCCGGGTGCAGCATCTTTTCGAACTCGCGCGCGGCGTCCACCACGCGCGGTCCAGGCACGACGAAGATGTCCGAGGCGACAGCATAGACGCGCCCGCCGCGCACGGCGTTCAGCGACGGGTAGCGGCGCCAGAGCGCGAGCACGGCGCTCCTGTCGGCCTCCCTCACGGATTCCGTGCGCGCCATCTCGCCCATATCGATGATCACGTCGGGATTGCGCGCGAGCAACTCCTCGATCGTGATCTTGGAGTACGGGGCGCGCGCGTCGCGGAAAACATTGTCGCCTCCGGCGACGGCGAGGATCTCATCGAGGTACGAGCCCTTCCCGGCGACCACGATGTCCTCGAGCAGTCCCGGCGCGCGGCCCACGACGAACACCACGCGCGGCCGCGGCAGTTTCGCCGCGCGCGCGCGGATGCCGTCGAGCTCGGAACGGATTCGCGCCGTGAGAGCCGATGCCGCGGCTTGCGCCCCCGCCGCATCACCGATGCGGCGGATGGATTCCAGGATGCCCGCCACGGTGCCGTCGTCCACTTCGAGCACGTTCAGGTTGAGCCCCGAGATACGCTCGGCCCGGCGCACGCCCGTAGTCTCGGCGATCACCAGGTCGGGGCGCAGCGCGACGATCGTCTCGAGATTCGGGTGGATGTAATCGCCGATCTTCGGCTTCTTCGCGGCCTCCGGCGGGTAGTGGCAGAACGTGGTTACGCCGACGACACGCCCGCCCAGGCCGAGCGCGTAAAGGATCTCGGTGATCGAAGGCGAGGTCGAGACGATGCGCTGCGGCGGAGCGGCGAGCACCGCCGACAGCGCGAACAGAGCGACTGCTACCATTCCACGCGCAAGCCTCCGTGAATGCCGCGCGCGGGCGCCGGATACCCGAGCACTTCGTCGTAATGCGAATCGAGCAGGTTCTCGACGCGGATGAACGGCCGCAGGTTTTGGTTGAGCCGGTACGACGCCGACGCGTGCACGGTCTGATAGCCGGCCAGGCGCGAAACGCCGAAGATGTAATCCTGCTCCTGGCTTTCGCCGGCCAGCAGCGCGCCGGCTTCGATCACCCATCGCCGCGGCGTGGCGGAGAGCGATACGGAGCCCGAGTTGCCGGGGCGATGAATGAGCTCCTGCCCGACGCCGGTGAACTGCGAGTCCGGCGTGCTGGAGCGAGTGATGCGCGTCCACATCCGCGTGTACCCGGCGGCCGCGGAAAGCCACGAGACGGGCCGCGCGTGCGCGGAAAATTCGAAGCCGCGCGCGTGCGAGGCTTCCACGTTTTGCCACGTCGAGGGCGCCGGCAGCGGCATCGACACGAACACGATCAGGTCGCGGAACGAATTCGCGAAGGCGGTTGCTTCCGTGCGCAGGCGCCTGCCGAACCACTCGCGCACGATGCCCGCGTCATAGCCGATGGTCTTTTCCGGGCGCAGCGCAAGATTGCCGGCGTACCAGGGATCGCGCGCGAAGTTCTGGAGCAGGCTGGGATCGGTGATGCCGATGCCTGCGCTGGCGCGAATGAAGGTGGACGGCGCGAGGCGCAGACTCGCGGCGGCGCGCGGCGTGAACTTCGTGTGGAACGCGCTGTTCTGCTCGAGGCGAACGCCGCCGGAAAGCGAGAGCCGTCCCGCGATGGTCTTCTGCTCGTGGAGAAAGACGGCGTGATTATCGCGCCCGACGTTGCCCGGGCCGGCGATGTCCGCGCTCTGCCGCTCGTACTCGTAGCCGAACACGGCGGCGCCGCCGGCGTGCGTGAGCGCGCCCTGGTAGCCGAAATCCGTTCGCGAGCTCAGGCTCAGAAACGGATCGAGAGGCCACGGATACTGGGTGTACGTAACGAGCCGCATTCCGGGCGGCACGGGCGCCGCCGGATCGACGAGCCCTTCGAAATACGTGCGCCCGCCGGAGTCGCGCACCAGCGCGGCGATGTAGTATGGCCCGTCTGTGCCACCGTCCAGGTAAAGGTCGCGCGAGCGGTGATAGCCGAACGAGAAGCTCTGGGTGTAGCGCGAGCCGCGCGTGTCATCGACTCGCACGGAGAGAAGGGAATCGCGTGTCGATTCGTTCGCGTGGAAGTCGTAGAGGCCGAAGCCGACCTGGTTCGGCGTGCCGAGCATGGAATCGTACTCGCGGAAGACGGCGCGAACCTCGGTGGCGGGCGAGATGCGGAAGCCGATGTTCCCCGCCCCGCTCGTGTTCCGGAAGTAATCGTTCGGATACTCGCCCACGGTGTGGAACTGCGCGGCGGAGAGCGAATAATCGAGGCGCGCGCCGGAGCCGCCGGCCAGCGATGCGGCCCAGCGGTCGGTTTGAAAGCTGCCGCGCTCGTAGCTCACGGAGCCATGCGGCATGCGGTCCTCGGGATCGCCCCGTTCGGTGAAAAGCTGAACGACGCCGGAGGCCGCCTCGGCGCCGAACAGCGCGCTTTCCGGACCGCGCACGACCTCGATGCGGTCGATAGAGCCCGTGGTGAGCCCCGCGAGATTCACCTGGCCGCCGGGATCGTTCACCGGCACGCCGTCAATCAGAACCAGCGTGGCGGTGCTCTGGCCGCCGCGCGAATACATTTGCGTGAGGCTGCCGGGCCGGCCGTATTGGGCGATTTCGATGCCGGGCACGTCGCGCAGCGCCTCCCCGAGCGAGGGGAAGCCGAGCGCTTCGATCTCTTCGCGCGTGATCACATTGGCCGACGCGCCGGACTGCTCGATGTTTGTTTCGCGGCGCGTGGCCGAAACGATCACAGTTTCGGAAAGGCCGGCGACGGCAAGCTCGATCCGCGTCTCGACACCCGAAACAAGCGTGGCTATTTTTGTTTCAAAGCCCCGGGCCGAGATCGCGGCCTCGCAGCGGTCGACGCCGGGGAAGGAGAAGCGGCCGTCAAGGCCGGTGGTGGCGGTCCGGCCGGCGCACTCCACCCGCGCCGCCGGAACGGGGCGTGCGGAAGGATCGACAACCGCGCCGTTTACCGACGGCGCCGGCTGTGCATATGCGGCCGACAGAAATAGTGCGGCGGAACAGAATAGCGCGTAGCGCATGAGACGTTCTCCCTCGGAACGTGGTTCTCATCCACGAGGAACCGGTCTCCTGACTTGCGACGTGGCTTCCCTGGGGAAGGGGTTGCGCGACCTTCCCGCCTTTCGGCAGTGGCCGTCGCAGCCGGTTACAGTCGCTTACAGTTGCGGGGCAGTGGCGGATTCTCACCGCCTTCCCGTTCATTCCTCGCCAGCTTGGAGAGGGTTGCAAGGCAACCGCTGTCGAGTATAGCAGGAACTGCCGGACGCGTGGCGCACGTTACCAGCCGACCGGCTTGCCCTTGTTCTGCTCGATGAGCCACTTCTCGAGCGGGGCGAAGTAGTCGCGGATGGCCGTGGCGTCCATCTCGCGCTGGCCGGTCAGCTCGTACAGCGCGTCGGGCCACGGTTTGCTCTGACCCATTTCGAGCATCCTGATCAGCTTTTCGCCTGCCGCCTTGTTGCCGAAGATCGAGCAGCGGTTGAGCGGCCCGGTGCAGCCGGCGGCCTTGGCGAGCGCGCGGTGGAACTGGAACTGCAAAATGTCGGCCAGGAAATAGCGCGTGTAGGGCACGTTCGCCGGCACGTGATATTTCGCACCGGGGTCGAAGTCCTGCTCGCTGCGCGCGACCGGCGCGTCGATGCCCTGATATTTCCGGCGCAGCTCCCACCACGTCTGGTTGTACTTGTCGGGCGTAATCTCGCCCGAAAAGACCTTCCAGCGCCACTGGTCGATCAGCAGTCCGAACGGCAGAAATGCGATCTTTTCGAGCGCCTTCTGGAGCAGCAGGCCGATGTCCTTGGACTCGTCCGGCGCCTTGTCGATGAGGCCGAGCTTCACCAGGTATTCCGGCGTGATCGAGAGCGCGATGGTGTCGCCGATAGCCTCGTGGAAACCGTCGTTGGCGCTGTCGCGGAACAGGAACGGCTGATTGCTGTAGGCGCGCTGGTAGAAGTTGTGCCCGAGCTCATGGTGCACGGTGACGAAGTCCTCGGCCGTGATGTCGATGCACATCTTCAGGCGGATGTCGCTGGCCGCGTCGATGTCCCAGGCGCTCGCGTGGCAGACCACGTCGCGGTCGCGCGGCTTGGTGAGCATCGAATTCTCCCAGAATGACTGGGGCAGCGCCGCGAACCCGAGCGACACGAAAAAGTTCTCGCCGTAGCGGACCATCTGCTTCGCGTCGGTCCGGCGCGCCTTGAGGATCGCGGTGAGGTCGTAGCCGGGGTCGGCGTCCTTCGGCGCCAGCAGCGGGTAGATGTTGTTCCACTCCTGCGCCCAGGGATTTCCGAGCAAATGCGCGGGAATCGGCCCGTTCGCCGGCACGACGCTGTCGCCGTACTTTTCGCGCAGCTTGTTGCGCACGTAAGCGTGGAGCTGGATGTAGAGCGGCTTCACCTGTTCCCAGAGGCGGTCCACTTCCCTGGCGAACTGGTCGGGCGGCATGTCGTACTTCGAGCGCCACATCGCGCCCATGTCGGCGAAGCCGAGCTCGCGCGCGCCCTTGTTGCCGAGCTGGACGTAGCGCTCGAAAGCGGGCTTCATCGGCGGCGAGATGGTGCGCCAGCCGCGCCAGACGTCGAGCAACTGCGCGGGGTCGCGGCTCTCGGCCATGATGCGCGTAATATCCTCGATGTCCATGCACTTCGACTGATCGCCGCCGGGGCAGTACTTGCCCTTGCCGTACGTGCTTTGCATGCCGGTGACGATCGAGGTGAGTTCGGCGCTTTCCTTCGGATCGGAAGGCGCGGGCAGCGTCAGCGACAGTTTCAGCAGCTTCATTTTGCGCGCCAGATCGGGCGGCAGCGCGAGCTTGTCGAACCGCGTGGCTTCCTTCGCGAAGGCCATGGTGGCCGAGATCTGCCGCTCGTCGGCCTGCGAGGCGAGGATGTCGGTGTCGGGCGTGATGTAAGTGGCGTTCACCCACTCGGCGCGGCCCGCGTCCGTCGAGAGCCGGAGCAGGGTGCTTTCCACTTTCTCCATGAACTGCCGGGCTTCTTCAACCGTTGGCGGCTTCTGAGGTTCGGCCGCGAGCAGGGTTGTGGCAAGCAGGCCTGCGGCCAACAGGCTGCGAAATGCATAAGCCATGTTCAGTCTCCGGGAAATCAAACTACCAGTGTAGTGCGCTACTGGCGAGATGGAGCGCCTTCGACGAATCCCGACAACATAACTGATGGCCGGCATGATTCCATATCGATCACGGCGAAGGGCCTGAACTTGTGGCCGCTGTAACGGAGGCTCACGAGCAGGTACGAAGCGCAGCGCCTGGATGCCGCGCGCCCCGTTTTGCCTTCCGAGGCCATCACGAATGTCGCGGACGCCTTGGGCCGCAGCAGCAGTTTCTCTTTACCGGCGCCGGCCGTGGTCAGGGCTACGCCGCCTGTAACGGATGTCTCGATCCTGTTGCTCTGCTCGTCGTAGCGGCGAACCTCGGGGACCCCGGCCAGCACGCAAGGCGTATCCGAGACGTTCTCGACCGTGATCTTGGCATAGTTGGCGCCGGCAGCGCCGTCTATTCCGTACCGCGGCGAGAGTTGATACGGCTCGCAAACCGGCACGGCGGGGGCCGCCTGTCCGAACCAGAATGCGCCGGCAATCAACAGAAGGCCCGTCATTCCTCGTCCGGGGTCACCTTCAGCACCGCCAGGAACGCTTCCTGCGGGATCTCGACGCGGCCGACGCGCTTCATGCGCTTCTTGCCTTCCTTCTGCTTCTCGAGCAGCTTGCGCTTGCGCGTGATGTCGCCGCCGTAGCATTTCGCGAGCACGTTCTTGCGCAAGGCCGAGATCGTTTCGCGCGCGATCACCTTGTTGCCGATGGCCGCCTGCAGCGCCACTTCGAACATCTGCCGCGGGATCAGCTTGCGCAGCCGCTCGATGAGCGCCTTGCCGCGATCGTAGGCGAACTCCTTGTGCACGATGATCGAGAGCGCGTCCACGGGATCGCCCGCCACCAGCACGTCGAGCTTCACCATCGGCGACACGCGGTAGCCGGCCAGGTGGTAATCGAGCGAAGCGTAGCCGCGCGAGACGGTCTTCAGCCGGTCGTAAAAATCCATCACGATCTCGTTCAGCGGCAGCTCGTAAACCAGCAGCACGCGCCCCGTGCCGATGTACTCGAATTTCTTCTGCGTGCCGCGCTTCTCTTCGAGCAGCTTCAGGATCTCGCCGAGGTACTCCTCGCGCGTGATCACGGTGGCCTCGATGATCGGCTCCTCGATGTGCTCGATCTCGGCGGGGTCGGGGAACCTGGTCGGGTTATCGACCTCGATCACCTCACCGGCGCGCGTCGTGATGCGATAGCGCACGCCCGGCGCGGTGGTGATCAGGTCGATATTGAACTCGCGCTCCAGGCGCTCCTGCACGATGTCCATGTGCAGCAGGCCGAGGAAGCCGCAGCGGAAACCGAAGCCGAGCGCGACCGAGTGCTCGGGCTCGAACTTCAGCGCGGCGTCGTTCAGGCGCAGCTTTTCCAGGGCGTCGCGCAGCAGCCCGTGCTGGTGCGACTCCACCGGGTACAGCCCCGCGAAGACCATCGGCTTCACTTCCTGGAAGCCGGGCAGCGGCTCGGAGGCGGGGTTCGAGTGGTCGATGATGGTGTCGCCCACCTGCGCGTCGGAGACGGTCTTGATGTTCGCGATGACGAAGCCGGCCTCGCCGGCGGAGAGCGTGTCGCACGGCACGGGCTTGGGCGATTGGTATCCGAGGCCCTCCACGTCGAACGTCTTGCCGTTCGACCACAGCCGGATTTTCTGGCCGAGCCGGAGCGTGCCGTCCACCACGCGCACGAGCGTGATGACGCCGCGGTAGGGGTCGAACCAGGAATCGAAGATGAGCGCGCGCAGCGGCGCCTCGGGGTCGCCTTTGGGCGGCGGCACCAGATGGACGATAGCCTCGAGCACCTCGTGGATCCCCGTGCCCTGCTTGCCGCTGACCAGCAGCGCGCCCGAGGCGTCCAGCCCGATCACCTGCTCGATCTGCTCGCGCACGCGCTCGGGCTCGGCCACCGGCAGGTCGATTTTGTTGATCACCGGGATGATCTCGAGGTTGTGTTCGAGGGCCAGGTAGGTGTTGGCGAGCGTCTGCGCCTCGACGCCCTGCGAGGCGTCCACCACGAGCAGCGCGCCCTCGCAGGCCTGCAGGCTGCGCGAGACTTCATAGCTGAAATCCACGTGCCCGGGCGTGTCGATCAGGTTGAGCTGATAAACCGTGCCGTCGTCGGCCGGGTAGTTGAGCCGCACCGCATGGGCCTTGATGGTGATGCCCCGCTCGCGCTCCAGGTCCATGGAGTCGAGAACCTGCTCCATCATCTCGCGCTCGGACAGCGCGTTGGTGGTCTCGAGCAGGCGGTCGGCGATCGTGGACTTGCCGTGGTCGATGTGCGCGATGATCGAAAAATTGCGTATATATTGGGGATCCATGCGGTATGATGTAGCTTCCGGGTGACTCCTTGGCCGGCCCGCGGGACGGCCGCGAGAGTTTGGCGCTCTGAAGGCGATTATCCCATATGTCCTACAACAGAATCGTTTTCGACACTTCCGCCGACGGGATCGCGCTGGTCACGGTGAACCGTCCGGACAAGCTGAATGCGCTCAGCGTCGAGGTGATTTCGGAACTCGGCGATGCTGTGAACCGTATCGAGAACGACGACGCCGTCCGGGGAATGATCCTGACCGGAGCGGGCGAGAAAGCGTTCGTGGCGGGGGCCGACATTGCGGAACTCGCGACGCTGACGCCGATCGAGGCGCAGCGCTACTCGCTGCGGGGCCAGGCAGTGATGCGCCGTCTGGAGCTGCTGAAGAAGCCGTCCATCGCGGCGATCAACGGGTTTGCGTTGGGCGGCGGGCTGGAACTCGCGATGGCGTGCACGATGCGGGTGGCGTCGCAGAACGCGAAGATGGGGCAGCCCGAGATCAAGCTCGGCCTGCTGCCCGGATTCGCGGGCACGCAGCGGCTGCCGCGACTGGTGGGGCGCGGGCGCGCGCTGGAATTGCTGCTCACGGGCGATCCGATCGACGCCGCCGAGGCGCACCGCATCGGGCTCGTCAACCACGTGGTGCCGCAGCCCGAGCTGCTCGAGTTCTGCCGCACGCTGCTCAAGAAGATTTTTGCGAATGCGCCGCTGGCGGCCGGATTGATCCTCGAAACGGTCGAGGTCGGCTTGAACAGCGGCATCGAGGAAGGAATGAAGTTCGAGGCCGCCGCGTTCGGCATCACGGCCGGAACGGAGGACCGGCGCGAGGGCACAAGCGCTTTCCTGGAGAAGCGCAAGGCCGCGTTCCAGGGTAAATGAATCCATGTCCAATCAAGTGATCGAAGGGCATCTTCAGGCAACCGGCCTGAAGTTCGCCATTATCGTAAGCCGTTTTAACAGCCTGATCACCGAGCGGCTGCTCGCGGGCGCGATGGATGCGCTCGCGCGGACCGGCGCCGATCCGGCGGGGATCGAAACCATCCGGGTGCCGGGCTCGTGGGAGCTGCCGGTAGTGGCGCGCGAAATCGCGCGGCAGAAGCGGCACGACGCCGTCATCTGCCTGAGCGCGGTGGTGCGCGGCGACACGCCGCACCACGAGTACATCGCGATGGAGGCCACCAAGGGTCTCGCGCAGACGGCGCTCGAAACCGGCGTGCCCATCACCTTCGGCGTGCTGACGACCGACACGCTCGAGCAGGCCATCGACCGCGCCGGCGCCAAGAGCGGCAACAAGGGATTCGACGCGGCCATGTCGGCGGTCGAGATGGGCAACCTGATGCGCCGCCTGCGACAGAAGTCCTGATGCCTGCGCGACACCGTTCCCGGCAGCGAGCGCTGCAGGTGCTGTTTCAGATCGACTTGCAGCGCCAGCCCGTGGACGATGCCATTCGCTCCTACTACGGCTCGCTTTACTCGGAGGAATTGGAAGAGGGCGCCGCTCCGCCCGATCCGTTCATGGAGCAGCTTGTGCGCGGCACGGCTGCCGCGATGCACGAGATCGATGCACGCATCGCGCGTCATTCGGCGCACTGGCGCATCGAACGCATGCCGGCAGTGGACCGCAATATCCTGAGGCTCGCGATTTACGAAATGACCGCCGCGCTCTCGCCGCCGGCCGTGGTGATTAATGAGGCGCTCGAGCTGGCGAGGCGCTTTTCGGGGGACGAATCGATTCCGTTCATCAACGGGATTCTGGACGCGGTGCACCGGGAGATGGGGGCCGGCGGGGCGGTCTCCTGAATCCTGCATCCGAGGCTCACTCCCGGCCATCAACATCTCCGGGTATATGCGTATTCCTCGCTCCGAGATCACGCCGAAGTGGCTCTACATGAGCCGGCGGGAACTGCTGGCCGGGCTGCCCGCGGCGTTTCTGGGCTCGAAGCTGCCGAACCTGGCGAAGAGCCGCTTCAGCACGGCCGAGAAGATCACCTCGTACAACGACGTCACGCACTACAACAACTTCTACGAATTCGGCGCCGGGAAGGAGCAGCCGGCCGAGCTCGCGAAGAACTTCCAGACGCACCCGTGGACGGTTTCGGTCGAGGGCGCCGTCGCCAGGCCGCGCAAGTACAGCATCGAAGATATCCTGAGCCTGGCGCCGATCGAAGAGCGCATTTACCGGCATCGCTGCGTCGAGGGATGGTCGATCGTAGTGCCCTGGGCCGGCTACTCGCTGAGCACTGTGCTGAAGGCGGCGGAGCCCACCTCCAAAGCGAAATTCGTGGCGTTCGAGAGCTATTTCAATCCGAGCCGGATGCCCGAGGCGAAGTACGCCGGCATTCCGTTCCCGTACGTCGAGGGACTGCGCCTGGACGAAGCGATGCACCCGCTGGCGCTGCTTTGCGTCGGCATGTACGGCGAAACTCTGCCGCCGCAGGACGGCGCGCCGGTGCGGCTCGTCGTGCCGTGGAAGTACGGCTTCAAGAGCATCAAATCGATCGTGAAAATCCGGCTGGTGGAGAAGCAGCCGCCGACAACCTGGAACATGGCGAATCCCCGCGAGTACGGCTTCTACTCGAACGTGAACCCGAACGTCGATCATCCGCGCTGGAGCCAGGCGAAGGAGCGGCGGCTGGGCGAGTTCTTCAAACGCGACACGCTGATGTTCAACGGTTATGGCAGCGAAGTGGCAGGAATGTACGCCGGCATGGATTTGAGGAAGTACTTTTGAGAGCTCGCAAAGCGGCCTTGTTTCTGCTGTGCCTGGCGCCGCTCGGGTGGCTGGCCTGGCGCGCCTGGCGCCAGGAACTCACCGCGAATCCGATCGAGTACATCACACACTTCACGGGCGACTGGACTCAGCGCTTTGTTATCGCCACGCTGGCGGTTACGCCGTTGCGTAAAAGGCTGGGCCTTGCAGGGCTGATCCGCTATCGCCGGACGATTGGCCTGTTCGCCTTCTTTTACGGCAGCCTGCACTTCCTCACCTACATCTGGCTCGACAACTTCTTCGATATTCACGAAATAGTGAAGGATGTCGCGAAACGCCCGTTCATCACGGCCGGGTTCACCGCATTCGTGCTGATGGTCCCACTGGCCGTTACTTCGACCGCGGGATGGATCCGGCGCCTCGGCGGCCGGCGCTGGGAACGGCTGCACCGCCTGATCTACGTGACCGCGATTGCCGCCGTGGCGCATTACTACTGGCTCGTGAAATCCGACATCCGGCTGCCGGTGTTTTACGGGACGCTGGTGGCGCTGCTGCTGGCGTACAGATTGCCCCGCCTGATTCAGACGCAAAAAGTATTAAAATGACCGGGTCGCCATGATCCGGGTCACCGGTCTCTCAAAAACCTTCGTGGATCCCAAGCGCGGGCAGGTGCACGCGGTGGACCACGTTTCCTTCGATGTCAAGCCGGGCGAAATCTTCGGGCTGCTCGGCCCCAACGCGGCGGGGAAAACGACCACGCTGCGCATGCTGGCCACCGTGATGAAACCGAGCGAGGGCACCGCCGTCCTCAACGGTCACGACATCGTGCGCGAGGCTGAGGGCGTGCGCGCCTCGATCGGGTTCCTGTCGGGCGACATGGGGCACTACCATCGCCTGACGCCGCGCGAAACGCTGCGCTTTTTCGCGGAGTTGAACGGTCTTGAGGGCGCGCGCCTCGCCGCGCGCGTCGAGGAGATCATCAAGCTGCTCGACATGCAGTCATTCGCGGACACGAAGGTGGACAAGCTCTCGACCGGACTGCGCCAGCGCGTCGCGGTCGCGCGCACGGTGATTCACGACCCGCCCATTCTCATCCTCGACGAGCCCACATCCGGCCTCGACGTGCCCACCGCCCAGGTGATCGAGAACTTCATCCTGAACGCGAAGGCTCAGGGCAAGTGCGTCATGTTCTCGACGCACGTGATGGAGGAGGCAGAGTACCTGTGCGACCGCATCGCGGTCATCCACGAGGGCAAAATCAAGATGACCGGCACGATGGAAGATCTGCGCGCGGCCACCGGCAAGCAGCGCCTGCGCGAGATCTTTCTCGATCTGCTCGGCCTCGGTTCGACGGCGAGGAGGGCCCATGCGCTTTAGATCCGTCGCCACGATATATCGCAAGGAGATGCTCGACACGCTCCGCGACCGGCGCACGCTGATCAGCATGATCGTGCTGCCGCTGGTCGCGATCCCGCTGCTGTACGGCGTAATCGGCAAATTCATGAGCTCGTCGCAGAAGAAGGCGGGCGAGGAATCGTCGGTAATCGCCGTCACCGGCGGTGAGCGCTTCGCGGGTCTGACCGAGGCGCTCACCGCGGGCGGCTTCAGGATCGTCCCGCGCGCCGACATGAAGGCCGCAGTCACGAACGGCGACATCGCGGCCGCCCTGGAGGTGTCCGAAGCCGCCGGAAAGCGCGAGGTGAAGATCTATTCCGACCTGACGCGGCAGGCGTCGGAGATGGCGGCCTCGAAGGTGCGCACCGTCCTCGACGCGTTCAAGGAGAACGGCTACAAGTCGAGGCTGCGCGCTTTGAACATGCCGGAGGACGTGGTGGATCCGTTCACCATCTCGCGCGTGAACCTGGCGCCGGAACGCAAAATGGCGGGCTTCTTCTGGGGCATGATCGTCGGCTACGCGGTGGTGCTGCTGATGTTCTCGACCAGCATGTACCCGGCGATTGAAATGACGGCCGGCGAAAAGGAACGGCGCACGCTGGAGGCGCTGCTGGCCTCGCCGGTCCAGCGCACGGAAGCGATCATGGGCAAGATTCTGGCCACGACTACGGCCTGCATCACGACGGCCGCGCTCACATTGCTGAGCCTCGTCGTTTCGGTGCGCTACACGGAGTTCGGCAAGGCATCCGCGGAACTGCGGCAGATGACGAGCCAGGTGCCGCTCGATGCCAATAACCTGGGGCTGCTCTTCCTGGTGCTGCTGCCCACGGCGGTCATGGCCGCCTCGCTGATGATCGCGATCGCGCTGTTCGCCAAGAGCTACAAGGAAGCGCAGAGCTACCTGACGCCGCTTATCCTGGCCGTTGTGTTCCCGCTGATCGTGGGCATGCTGCCCGGCATTCACCTCACGCCCGCCCTCGCGCTCGTGCCTTTGTTCAACGTCTGCCAGCTCCTGAAGGAGATTCTGATCGGCGAGTTCCACGCCCTGCCGTTCGCGATCACGATGGCGTCGAACATAGTCTATGCGGCGATCGCGTTTGCGGCGGCAGTGCGGATTTTCAAGGACGAGAAGGTGCTGTTCCGTACGTAGAAACCTCACCGCGAAGGCGCGGAGAGGCTCCGCGGCAAGGTTTTACTTCCCGATACAGAACGTCGCGAAGATGCGGTTCAGAATATCGTCCGCGGTGGTTGCCCCGGTGATGGCGTCAATCGCCTGGAGCGCGGCGTACAGGTCAAGCAGCAGCATTTCGTGCGGGATCTTTTGCAGCGTGGCCAGACGCGCTTTCTCCAGATACGCCAGCGATTCCTTCAGGCACTGCTCGTGGCGCACGCTCGTGATGAAGCCCGCTTCGGGCGGAACGCCGCCGGCGATCTCGCGCCTCAAGGCGGGGATGCCTTCGCCGGTCAGGGCCGAGACGGCCATGCACTCGATTTCCGCGCGACAAGGCAGGTCGCATTTGTTGCCCACCACCACAAACCGCCCCTGCCGTTTCGCGCGTTCGAGAATTTCGTGGTCCGCGGGTTCGAGCGGCTGGGAACGGTCCAGCACCACGATGGTGAGATCCGCGTCCGCCATGGCCTGGAAGCTGCGCTCGACGCCGAGCGTCTCCACCGGGTCCCGGCCCGCGCGAATGCCCGCGGTGTCCACGAACCGCACCGGGATGCCCTCGATCGAAGCGGTCTCGGAAATCAGGTCGCGCGTGGTGCCGGGGATGTCCGTGACGATGGCGCGGTCCTGCTCGAGCAGGCGGTTGAACAGGCTGCTCTTGCCGACGTTCGGGCGGCCCACGATGGCGAGCGTCAGACCGGAATGCACCATCCTGCCGAACGCGAAGCTCGCCGCCAGTTGCGACACACCGGCGGCAAGCGGATCGAGGCGCGCCAGGATGGCCTCCGGCGGCGCGACCGCGATATCGTCCTCGGCAAAGTCGATGCCGGCTTCGAGCAGCGCGATCAGCTCGAGCAGTTGTTCCTTAAGCGGGGCGATGCGCCGCGACACCGAGCCTTCCAGTTGCTGCGCTGCGACGCGCGCCTGGTAGAGCGTGGTGGCCTCGATGAGATCGCGCACGGCCTCGGCGCGGGGCAGATCGATACGGCCGTTCAGGAACGCGCGCAGAGTGAACTCGCCGGGCTCGGCCAGGCGCGCGCCCGCGGCCACGGCGCGCTCGAGCGCGAACCGCAGCACGACGGGCGAGCCGTGGCAGGCGATCTCGACCACATCCTCGGCCGTGTACGAGCGCGGACTCTCGAAGAACGTGGCGACCACCTGGTCCACCGTGCTGCCGCCGGCATCGGGCAGTTCGGCAAGCGCCGCGGTCCAGGATTTCCATTGGTGCTGTTTGGGAAAGCGGAGGATGCGTGCGGCGATCGCGCGGGCATCGGAGCCGGAGAGGCGCACGATGCCGAGCCCGCCTCTTCCGGGCGGAGTCGAAATCGCGGCGATCGTGTCCTGGAGGTTCAACCTCTGCGGCGCGGGCCCCTGCCGCGGCCCTGCGAAGCGGGTCGCATCGCGGGACGCGGGGCCGGTTGAGCAAGCTCGGGCTGCGAGGCCATGCCGGCTGGGTAGATGATCACCTGCCGGTGCGGCCCCACCCCGGCGCTCTCGCTTCTGACGGCCGTTTCGTTGCGCAGCGCGAGGTGAATGATGCGCCGTTCCCGGCTGTTCATCGGGTTGAAGCGGAACGGCACGCCGGTGCGCTTCACCTTGTCCGCCGCGGCCATGGCGGTCACGCGCAGTTCCTCGATCCGCAGCATGCGGTAATCATCGGCGTCGAAGCAGATTCGGGAATGCTCCTCCGGCGGAATGCGCAGCGCTTCCATGGTGAGATGCTCGAGCGCCAGCAGAAGCTCGGCCTTGTTCTCGAGCAGCAGTTCCACATCCGGACCGGAGAACTTCACCACGATGTCAGGGTTTTCGAAATCCGGATGGCGGGCCTCGCCCGGGCAGACCTGAAACTTCAGCTTCAGTCCGGCATGCTCCAGAGTGGGACGCAGGAACGCTTCGATCCGCGGCCCCGTTTCAGGAATGCTGTAGGTCTTCTCGCTCACCGTTTCTTGCTCCCGCCCCTTTTGCCGCTCGCCGCCGGCTCCGCCTGCGCCGCGGGCGCAGTAACCGGCATGGACCGGTTGATGAACCACTGCTGCCCGATGCCCACCAGATTGCTGGTGAGCCAGTATAACACCAGCCCGCTCGAAACGTTATAGAACATGAACCCGAAGATGAGCGGCATCAGCAGCATCATCTTCTGCTGGTTGGGATCCGCCGAAGGGTTCGGCGTCATCTTTTGCTGGACAAACTGCGCAACGGTCATCACGATCGGCAGGATGTGTATGGGCAGCATCTCGGGCCGCGACAGATCGCTCACCCAGAGCCAGTGCGCGCCGCGCATCTCGGTCGCCACCGAGAGCACCTTATAGAACGCGAAGAAGAACGGGATTTGGATAATCAGGGGCAGGCATCCCCCCATCGGGTTGACGCCGTGCTGCTTGTACAGCTCCATGATCTCCTGGTTCTGCTGCTGCTTCTTCGGGTCGCGCAGGCCGACGTTCTTATACCGCGCATTGATCGCCTGGATCTGCGGCTGAAGCTGCTGCATCCTCTTCATCGATTTCATGCTCGAGAACTTCAACGGCAGCAGCGCGAAGTTGATGATGATCGTCAGCACGACGATCGACCAGCCGTAGTTGTGCAGCAGGTGTTCGGTCAGCCAGTTCACCGCCAGGAACAGCGGCTTGGCGATGATGCTGAACCAGCCGAAATCGACCAGTTGCGTCAGCTTCGGATTCACCGCTTTGAGCGTGTTCAGGTCCTTCGGGCCGACGTACACCGAGAGCTGATTGTGCGCATCCCCGCCGACGGCGGCGCCGGGATACGGCACTTCCTTCTGGTCCGGCCCCGGGGCCACGTTATCGCTGACGGTCCGGATCGTGGTCTGCCCGCCGTCCCGCGGCAGGAAGACGGCGGCGAAGTAGTTGTCCTCCATGCCCGCGAAGGAGAATACGCCGGTATCGCTCACCGGGCCGTCTTTGGCGTCCTTGGCGGACTTGATCACCAGCTTGTTGTCGGTCGCATTGAAATAGAGCGTGTGCTGCTGGCCGGCGGCGTTGTTCACGGACGCGTCGCCGAAGCCGCCGCGCCACTCCACCAGGTTAGGCACACCCACGCCGTTCACCTTCACATCGTCGGAGAACCCGGTGAGATAGCTGTTCTTATCGAATCGGAAAACCTTGTGGACCTCGACCTGGCCATTCGAGTAGTCGAACGTGACGTCTTGCCCGTCGGGCGACACCTTGGCCGCGTACAGCACGTCATTCACGTTGACCGGCGGCTTCGCCATTTCCAGGGCGAGCGCGAACGGGTAGCCGGTTTTTGCCGAACCCGCCGGATTCACCAGGTCGAGCGGTTTGCCCGCGCTGTCCTGGTATTTCTTCAGCGTCCAGCTTCGGACCACGCCGCCTTTGTTCGACAGGGTGACGCGGTACAGGTTCGTGTCGATGACGTAGATCTGTTCTTTGTCCGCGGAGACCAATGGCGCCGCGGGCGCCGGCGAGGCCGCGGCCTGCGAAGCCGGTTTGACAGCTTCGGGCTTGGATTCCGCCGCCCCCTGCTTGGCCTGCTGAGCGGTCTGGGCGATTTTCACCGGCGCCGGCGGCGCGAACCGCTTGTACACCTGCGGCGTGACGAACAGGACTACGGCCATCAGCAGGAACGCGATCAGGAGCCGCAGTTCCATCCGGGGTTCTTCCGGAGCCGTTTTCGATTGGCCGTTATTGAGATCAGCCATGGTTTGTTAATTCCCCGATCTTACCGCACGGGATCGAACCCGCCCTCGTTGAGCGGATGGCAGCGCGACAATCGCTTCAGGCCCATCCAGACTCCCTTCCCCGCCCCGTATTTCTCCACCGCTTCCAGCATGTAGACCGAACAGGTGGGATAGAAACGGCAGGCCGACGGCAGCAGCGGCGAGATCCCGCGCTTATAAGCCTTCAGCAGGAATACGATCAGTCTTTGCATTGGGAAAACAGCCTTCGGACTTCGCGGGCGAGATCTTCGAACGGCGCCGTCAGCGCCTTGCGGCGAGGGTTGATAACGACCTCCCACTGCGGTTCCAGCATCGCGAGTCCCAAGCGCACCGCTTCTCGCATCCGCCGTTTGATTCGATTCCGCACGACCGACTTGCCGAGCGCCCGCGGCGTAGTAAAGCCCACTTTCGGTCCGCCGGCATCCTCCCGTTTGAGGCAGAACGCAGCGAATAACGGACCCGAAAAGCGCTTCCCCGAATCGTAAATCCGCCGAAAATCCGCGGACCGCAGAACGCGCGCGCTCTTCGGAAACGAATGTGTGCCGCGGGATTCGGTCGGTTTAGTCGGAATTGGCGTAACGAAGGGTCCGCTCGTCGCTCACCGTCAGCTTCCAGCGCCCCTTTGCGCGACGGCGCGCGAGAACGGCCCGGCCGTCCTGGGTCTTCATGCGCGACCGGAAGCCATGCGTCTTTGCCCGGTGGCGATTGTTCGGTTGAAATGTACGTTTTGGCATCTGTTACCTGGCCGGGAGCAGACGCAGCCCGCTCTCGTGCACAATCCTAGCTACGAAATCAACGCTCTGAATTTCCAGTATAAAAGCCGCGGGAAACCACTGTCAAATCAGCGGGCGGGGGTTCGAAGCCTCGGCCTCGCCCTTTTCTTTCATTATAACTGGACGGCCGGCGCGCTTGCCCGCGGCCGGCCGCCGGCGGCGGGGAGGCCTGCCCACAAGACCCTACATGCTCTGGCTTTCCGCGGCTTCGCCGAGCTTCACGCGCACCTTCATGGAACGGCCGCCGCGGACGATGGTCAGCTCGAGCGGATCGCCGGGCCGCTTGCGGTTCATGACGCGGCTCAGGGCGTCCCGGCTTTCGACCGGCTCGCCGTCGATCGCCACGATGAGGTCGCCGCCCACCGGAATTTCATAGAAGCCCACGATTACGGTGCGGCGAGCGCCGCGCAGGCCGGCGGCCTCGGCGGCCGAACCGCGCTCGACCTCGCTGATCAGCAAGCCGCCTTCGGAGGGCAGGTCCAGGGCCGCCGCGAGGTCGCCCGCCACGTACATCACCTGCACCCCGAGCGAGGCCGGCACGAAGCGCCCCTTCTTCGCGTACTCGTCGAGCAGGATCTTGGCGCGGTTCACCGGCAGCGCGAAGCCGATCCCGATATTGCCGCCCGGCCCGTAGATGGCCGTGTTGATGCCGATCACGTTGCCGTGCGAATCGAGCAGCGGGCCGCCCGAGTTGCCCGGGTTGATGGCCGCGTCGGTCTGGATCATGTTCTCGAGCGTCTGCCCGTTCTCGTCGCGCAGGCTGCGGCCGAGCGAGCTGATGACGCCCGTGGTCAGCGTTCCATTCAGCGCGAACGGGTTGCCGATGGCAAGCACCTTCTGGCCGACCTGCAGGCCTTCGGAATCGCCGAGCCGCAGGAACGGCAGTTTCTTGCGCGCGGCGATCCTGATGAGCGCGACGTCGTTGCCGCGGTCATAGGCGAGCACGCGCGCCGAGTAGTTCGATTTGTCGGCCAGCGTCACCTCGAGCTCGGGCCGCTGGCCCCCGGAGATCACGTGGTAGTTCGTCAGGATCAGCCCGTCGTCCCGCACCAGAAAACCCGAGCCGGTGCCCTGCTGCGGGACGATGTCGAGAAACCAGTTACGCCGGTAGACCGTGCTGGTGATGTTCACCACGGCCGGATCGGCCGAGCGGTAGATCTCGATATTGTTGGCTTCATCCGGCGACAGCGTGGCAGACTGCGCGGTGTCCGGGCCCGACCAGATCCGCCCCGAGGCGCTGAACGGGCGGAAAAACGGCAGATCCAGCCGGGTCGAGGTTACATACACGAAGGCGGCGGCCAGCAGGACCGCGATAGCCAGGGATCGAAACTTCATGGGGCGATGCTCCGAAGCGATTCGTAAACTGATTTTACCTGACGCCGGGTGTCTTCCTTCGAACCCGACGTGTCGATCACATAATCGGCCAGCTTGCGCTTTTCCTCGAGCGGCATCTGGCGTTCGAGCCGGGCCAGCACCTGATCGAGCGCAAGCTCGTCGCGGCGCATCGCGCGCTCGATCTGCTGCTCGCGGCTGCACACGGCCAGCACCAGCCGGTCGAAGCGCTTGTGGCTGCCCGTCTCAATCAGGATAGCGGCTTCCACAATCACGATGCCGTGCGGATCGCGGGCGGCAAGCCCGGCGATCAGCTCCTCTTCGCGCCGGATCACCGGCGGATGAACGATGCGGTTCAGGATCGCCAGCCGCGCGGGCTTGTCGAAGACGAGGGCGGCAAGCTTGCGCCGGTCGATCGCGCCGCCGGGGTCCAGAATGCCGGGACCGAATTCCCGCACGGCCGCGTCATAGCCGGCGCCGCCCGGCTCGAGAACCTGGTGCCCCAGCTCGTCCGCCTTGATCAGGTGACATCCGAGTTCCTGGAACACCTCTCCGACAAAGCTCTTGCCTGAAGCGAAACCGCCGGTCAGGCCTACGCGGAGCATTGCGCACCAAGCCGGCGTTCGGCTGCCTCGATGGTGTTGACCATGAGCATGGCGATCGTCAGCGGCCCCACGCCTCCCGGCACCGGGGTGTAGGCGCTCGCCAGCGCCGCCATATCCGAGGGGTCGACGTCTCCCACGAGCACGCTGCCCTTCTCGTCGAACTGCGCCAGTTTCTCCGGCGAATTCCTGAAAATCCGGGCCACTTGCTCGCGGCTGTCCAGGCGGTTCATCCCGACGTCCACCACGGCCGCGCCCGGCTTGATATAGTCGGCGGTCAGCAGGGCGGGCCGCCCCATGGCGGCTACCAGGATGTCCGCCTGGCGGCAGATGCCGGCCAGATCGCGCGTTTTCGAGTGGCAGATCGTGACGGTGGCGTGCTCGTGCAGCAGCATCAGCGACATCGGTTTGCCTACGATGTCGCTGCGGCCCACCACCACGGCATGGCTCCCCAGGATCTGGATGCCGTAGCGCTTGAGCATCTCCAGGATGCCGCGCGGCGTGCACGGGCGCGGCCCCGGCGTGTTGGCGACCAGCTTGCCCAGGTTCAGCGGATGGAACCCATCCACGTCCTTTTCCGGATCGACCGCGAGCAGCACCCGCCGCGTGTCCACGTGCTTCGGAAGCGGCAACTGCACCAGGATGCCGTCGATCTCCGGCCGGTTGTTCAACCCGTTAATGAGCGCGATCAGCGCATCGGTGGTAATGTTCTCGGGCGGCGTCAGCATCTCGCTATAGATGCCGAGCTTCTGGCACGCCCTCACCTTGTTGCGAACGTAGATTTCGGAGGCGGGGTTGTGACCCACCAGGATGACGGCGAGGCCGGGCAGGCAGCGCGCCGCTTTGAGCGCCTCCACGCGGGGCTCGCATTCGGCGAGGATCTGATCTCGAATATGCGTTCCGTCCAGAATCTGGGCCATTAACTTAGTGTAAAACCTCGAACGGGGCCTAACCCTGCGCCGGCTTGCGAATCCGGAAATGATAAACCGCGGCGCCGGTCGCGATGGTCGCGATCGCGGCCAGCGAAATATTCGGCTTCAGCATGATGCCGTAAATGATCGTCCACGCGCCGACGAGGATGAACGCTACCGGAATCAGCGGGAACGCGAAGCTGACGACGCGCAGCTTCTGCCAGCCGGGCCGGCGGCGGAAGATGAACAGCGAGCCCACGGCGAGCAGCGCAAAAAACGTGAGGCTGAACCCGATGTAAAGGACAAGATCGGGGAACGGCGTGAGCGTCATCAGCATGGCGCACAACCCCTGGCAGGCGATGGCCACGACCGGCGTGTGCCAGCGCGGATGCACGCGGCCGGCGGCCTTCAGAAACGCGCCGTTCTGCGCCATGGCGTAATAAACGCGCGGGCCGATGGTGACCTCGGCGTTGATGGTCGCCATCAGCGACAGCGCCATGAGCGCGCTGAACAGTCCGGCAACACCGGAACCGAACAGGTGTTCGGCGGCGAGCGAGCCGACGCGCACTACGCCTTTCATGCTTTCGAGCGGCGTGGCGTAGATGAACGTGATGTTCAGGGCCAGGTACAGGGCCGCGACCACGACCGTGCCGAGCGCCAGCGCCACGGGCAGCGTCCGCTCCGGCCGCTTCAATTCCTCGGCCACATAGGTAGCCGCGTTCCATCCGCTATAGCACACGTAAATCCAGAACAGGCTGATGGCGAACTGCGCCGGAATGGCGGTCGTGGAGGTGCGCACGGCAGGCAGAGAGAAATTCCCCCAGTCGCCCGTGCCCGCCAGGAGGCCGACAGCGACGAACGACAGCAGAATGAGCAGCTTGCTTGCGGTAAGCACGTTCTGGATCTTTGCCACGCGGCCCACTCCGATGAAGTTCAGCAACGTGAAGACGAGGATGATCGAGGAGGCCGCCACCTGCGCTCCGCCCAACTTGAGCATGAAGGCGCCATGGCCGATCGTCAAGGCGACGTGGTCCTGCCCCAGAGCGGGGAAGAAGTGCCCGAGGTAATCGGAAAACGCGAGCGCCGCGGCTGCAATCGCGGCCGAAAAACCGGCAAAAAACGAGACCCAGCCGGTCATGAATCCCCAGGTGGGACCGTACGCGCGCGTAAGATACACGTACTCGCCGCCGGAGCTCGGGAAGTTGATGCCCAGCTCCGAGTAACAGAACGCGCCCGCAAGCGCGAACAGCGCGCCGGCGATCCAGATTACGAGGACCAGATTGGGGCTGCCGAGATCGCCCGCGAGGAATCCGGTAGTGGTGAAAATTCCTTGGCCCACCATGTTGGAGATCACGAGGGCCGTGGCGCTCACCAGGCCGAGCTGTCTTAGCAGCGCAGCCGGTTTTTCGACCCCTTGCCGCACAGTCGAAATTTTACCGGGCACGTGCACATTGTATCTTGAAGAGAACGGGACTCGCTTATGCGCCGGGCGGCGATCGCGGCCTTCTTGCTGTTGCTGCCGGCGGCGGCCTGCGGCCAGGACCGGTACGAAGCCGCGCGCTCGCGGATGGTGCGGAACCAGATCGAGCGGCGCGGCGTCGGCCACCCGGATGTGCTGCGGGCGATGCGGGCCGTGCCCCGCCACCTGTTCCTTCCCGAAGCGCTGCGGCCACAGGCGTACGAGGACCACCCCGCGCCGATCGGCTACGGCCAGACCATCTCTCAGCCGTACATCGTCGCGCTGATGACCGAACTGCTCGAGCCCGCGCGGAACCACAAGGTGCTCGAAATCGGCACAGGCTCGGGCTACCAGGCGGCCGTGCTTTCGCTGCTGGTGGACCGCGTCTGCACGATCGAGATCGTGCCGGAACTGGCGCGCTCGTCGGCGGCCCTGCTGAAGGAGCTGGGATACCGGAACGTCACCGTGCGGCTCGGCGATGGTTACAAGGGCTGGCCCGAGGAAGCGCCATTCGACCGCATCATCCTCACAGCCGCGCCGCCGGAAATTCCGCGCGCGCTGCTCGACCAGGTGAAGCCGGGCGGGAGGCTCGTCGCGCCCGAAGGCGCGTCACCGTTCGATCAATACCTCGTGGTCGTAGAGAAGGCGACCGATGGGAAGCTGAAGAAACGCGCGGTGCTGCCGGTGATGTTCGTGCCCATGGTTCGCGACCTCAAGTGAGCTGGAGCTTGCGCCGTCAAGGCGCACCCGCGTGGCGTGCAGTTTCAGGCTACCGGTCAATAGATCCGGAACGTCCCGCGCCCCCGGCCCTGCTCAAGGGGAACAGGCCGCGAGTGAATCCAAAGAGTACCCAACCGAACGATAGGGCAGTTTTCCTGTATTGAGTTTTGCCGATTTCAGGGTATGATGTCTTGATCTCGGCTACGAGATTACCGGGTGAATTTGATTAAAACAAGTCAAGGTAGACGTGTGCGGGATTGCAGGTTTCACTCATAGACAAACCGGCTCGGACCGGCGGCTGATTCGCGATGCCATAGGCTCGCTGGCGCATCGCGGACCGGACCGGATTGGGGTTTTTGAGACTGATCATGTTGCGCTGGGCGTGGCCCGGCTGAGCATTCGCGATATTGAAGAGGGCGATCAACCGATCACCAGCGCCGGCGGCGATGTCACGATTGCCTTCAACGGCGAGATTTACAACGATGTGGAACTTCGTCGCGAGCTCTCCAAGCTCGGCCACCGGTTTCGCACGCAATCCGATACTGAGGTGGTCCTCGAGGCCTATCGGCAATGGGGCAAAGATTGCTTCGGGCGGCTGCGTGGAATGTTCGCCGTCGCGCTGTGGACGGAGTCCGAACGCCGGCTCGTGCTCGCGCGCGACCGGCTCGGAATCAAACCCCTTTATATTTACCGCCGCGGCTCTGACGTGTATTTCGGCTCGGAGATCAAGGCGATCCTGGCGCACCCGGACGTAGAGCGCCGGCTGAACCCCACCGCGCTCGAGTTTTACCTCTGCTTCAATTACGTGCCGAGCCCCCTGAGCATGGTCGCCGGCATCGAAAAGCTGCGACCGGGTCACTGGTTCGAGTGGACGGACGGGGCGGTCGAATCCGGCGCATACTGGCGGCTGGCGCGCCGGGACAACCGCGAATGGGAGTTCGAAGAAGCCAGGGAGGAACTCGACCGTCTGATGGGCTCGGCCGTGCGCGAGCACATGGCTTCCGACGTGCCCCTGGGCATCTGGCTGAGCGGCGGCCTGGATTCCTCGACCGTGCTGCACTACGCGGCGGAACACAGCCGGGAGCCGCTGAAGACGTTTTCGATCTCGTTCCAGGGACGCAGTTTCGACGAGAGCCGCTATTTCCGCGAGATGGCGTCCCGCTACGGCACCGAGCACCATGAACTGGACCTGAATCCCGATCTGGACTTGCAGGACGCGCTCGAGGAAATGGTGCACTACGCCGACGAGCCGCTTGCCGATTCCGGCGCTCTCCCGGTGTGGTATCTGTCGAAACTCAGCCGCCGTCACGTCACCGTGGCCTTGAGCGGCGAGGGGGCGGATGAGCTGTTCGGCGGTTATGTCGCATATCGGGCCGATGCGCTCGTGAGACGCTTTGCCGTCGTGCCGCCGTTCCTCCGCCGCCTGGCACTCAAGGCCTTTCGACTCTGGCCGGTTTCCGACGACAAAGTAAGTTTCGAGTACAAGGCCAAGCGCTTCCTGGAAGGATCGCTGTTCGACCCCGATGTCGCGCACTTCTTCTGGTACGGCGGTTTCTCCCCGCTCGAGCGCCCGATCATCATGCCCGGATCGACCCACGGCAAATCGAGCCAGTTGTTCAGGGCGTTCCCGCCGGATTGGCAGACCGATGCATTGAATCGATACCTATGGTTCGACCAGGCGTATTATCTGCCCGACGACATCCTTTTCAAGTGCGACCGCATGAGCATGGCCCACAGCCTGGAGGTGCGCCCGCCGTTTCTCGATCACCGCATCGTCGAGTTCGCGGCCTGCCTGCCCGCCCGCTTCAAAATCCGCGGCGCGCGGCAGAAATACATTCTGCGCGACCTGATGCGGGACCGGCTGCCCCGGCCGATTCTGAAGGGCAGAAAAGAGGGTTTCGACATTCCCTCGAACGACTGGCTGCGGACTGTGTTGCGTCCTCTTCTGCTCGATACCCTGACCCATGATGCCGTGGCGAAATCACCATTGCGAGCGGATCGCGTCGAGGCGTTACTCGCAAGGCACCTCGACAGACGTGAGAACCTGGGAGTTCCCTTATGGGGGTTATTGATCCTGTTCCTCTGGATGCGGCACTGGCGGATCGAGTGGGTTCCGCCCGCGGCGGCGAGCGCCGTTCCTTCAAGGATGGCCGGCTCAACTACGACCTGATCGTACTGGTTTTCGCAATCCTGGTCTTCTTCGGGGGAATTCTCAGCCCGCCGGGCCTGATGGATGATGTGGACTCCGTGCAGGCCGAGATCGCGCGCAACATGCTGCGTTCGGGCGACTGGGTGACCTGCCGGCTCGACGGGGTGGCGTACCTGGAGAAGGCGCCCGGCCCGTACTGGGCGATGGCGGCAAGTTTCGCCGTGTTCGGAGTGCATGACTGGGCTGCGCGCGTGCCGTTCGCGCTCTCGGCCGTCCTGCTCTGCTGGCTCGCGGCACGCATGGCCGCCTGGGCCTTTTCACGCCTTGCCGGCCTCTACGCCGGCCTGGCGCTCGCCACCTGCATCGGCCTGTTCCTGTTCACGCGCATTCAGATTCCGGATGTCACGCTCACGCTGGCGATTGCGCTCGCGATGTGGAGCTTTCTCCGGACGCTGGATGAGGCCGAGCGGCATCCGCGCGTTTGGGCCGGCGTGTTCGCGGCGAGCCTCGGCTGCGGCGTTCTCCTGAAGGGGCTCATCGCCGTTCTGTTTCCGGCCGGCGCGGCATTTCTTTACCTGGCCCTCACGCGGCAGTTGCTTATGCGTACCTTGCGGCGGCTCCATCCGCTTGCCGGCACGGCCGTTTTTCTGGCGATCGCGGCGCCGTGGCACGTGCTGGCGACGCTTCGCAACCCGCCGTACTTCGATCTTACATTGAGCTCGGGTCCGGGCCGTTACCACGGCTTTCTGTGGTTCTACTTCATCAATGAGCACGTGCTGCGTTTCCTGAATCTCCGGTACCCGCGCGATTACAACACCGTGCCCCGCCTCTGGTTTTGGCTGCTGCACCTGGTCTGGCTCTTCCCGTGGAGCGTCTACCTGCCGGAGCTGCGGAAGCTGAGCTACCGCCCCCGGGATCGCGCCGGGCGAACGGCTCTGCTCGCGCTGTGCTGGATTGCGTTCGTAATGGTGTTCTTCTCGTTCTCGACGACCCAGGAATACTATTCGATGCCGGTTTATCCGGCCGTCGCGATTCTGATCGGCGCCGCGATGGCCGCCGGCAAGGCGCGCCTGAACGGGCCGGCCAAATTCGCGGCCGCCGTCGCGGGAGTATGCGGCTGCGCGACGCTGGCCATCCTGGTGGCCGTGTGGAGCCTGCCCGCGCCGGGCGACATTTCGTCAGCGCTCGCCCAGAACCCCGATCTCTACACACTCTCGCTGGGCCATATGGCCGACCTTACGATGAACGCTTTTGCCTATCTCCGGGTTCCGCTCGCGCTGGCGGCCGTGGCGTTCTTCACCGGGGCCATCGGCGGTTGGCGCCTGCGGGGGCAGGCGGCGGTTATCGCTCTCGCGGTCATGATGGTGGTCTTTTTCCAGGCGGCGCGCGTCGCGCTGATCGCCTTCGATCCCTATCTCTCCTCGCGGCCCCTGGCCGAAGCTCTGAACCGGGCGCCGCGGGGCAAGCTGATTGTCGACGATCAGTATTACTCGTTCTCTTCGGTATTTTTCTACACGGATTACACCGCGCTCCTGCTCAACGGCCGCGTGAACAATCTCGAGTACGGCTCGAACGCGCCGGGCGCTCCGGCGGTGTTCATTACGGACAAAGACGTCCGGCCCTTGTGGCTAAGCGGCGATCGATACTACCTGGTCGCGACCAGGGAAGCGGCAGCCAGGTTGAAGGCGCTCGTCGCGCCCGGCGAGATGTACATCGTGGCCGATTCGGGAGGCAAGGTCCTGGTTTCGAATCAGGCCGCCGGCAAATAGATCCGGAACGTAGTCCCGCGGCCGGGGGCGCTTGTCACCGTGATCGCGCCCTCGTGCTGGCGGATAATTCCGTAGACGGTGCTCAGCCCGAGGCCGGTGCCTTTGCCTTTCGGCTTCGTCGTAAAGAACGGCTCGAAGATGCGCTCGCGCGTGGCCCTGTCCATGCCCGCGCCGGTATCGGAAAAAGTCAGCAGCACGTAGCGCCCGGCGGCGGGAAGATTCGGCGCGCGGCGCGCCGGCGCCGTGGCGATATGGATCTGGCCGCCGGCCGGCATGGCATCGCGCGCATTGAGCGCCAGGTTGAGCACTACCTGTTCGATCAGCGCGGGATCCGCCTTCACCCGATCCAGCCCCGCGCTCAGATCGCTGATCACTTCGATGCGGTCGTCGAGAATCGGCCCGAGCATGCGCGTCATTTTCGTGACGATCTCGTTCAAGTCCACGGCCGCGAATTGCGCCGGATGACGCCGGCTGAACGTGAGCAGACGGCTGGTCAGCTCGGAGCCGCGGATGGCGGCCTTGTTGATTTCCTCAAGGTCCGGCAGCAGCGGATTGGCGGGCTCGAGATCTCTCAGCGCAAGATCGGTGTAGCAAAGGATAATGCTGAGCAGGTTGGCGAACTCGTGGGCGACGCCGCCCGCAAGCTGCCCGACGGCTTCCATCTTCTGCGCGTGGCGAAGCTGCTCTTCCAGTTGGCGCCGCTCGGTGATCTCGCGTGCAGCCAGCACGAAACCCTCGATGCCGGGCACATCCATCAGGTTCCGCACCGTGCCTTCCATAATGCGGACGGAGCCGTCGCGGTGAACCATGCGGCATTCCATGGTGACGGTGGCTCCGGGCGTTCGGAGCGGTCCTTCGAACGCGGCCGCGATGCGCGGCAGTTCCTCCGGATGCAGCGTGTGAAACGCGGTTTGCCCGGCCAGTTCCTCCGGGCGATACCCGAGCATGGCCTCGATCACCGGGCTGACGTACCGGATGGTGAGGTCCGGCTCTATGATGGAGATCAACTCGGCGGACGTTTCCGCGAGCGCGCGGAACTGCGCTTCGCTCCGGCGCAGCGCCGCCTCAGCGCGCTTGCGCTCGGTCACGTCGCAGCCCACGCCCATGATCATGGCGTCGGAAATCCGGACGCCCATCCAGCACGTTTCCAGGACGCCGTTATCGCGCGTTCGCACGGCGCATTCACGCCATTCGCCGTCGGCTTGAGCGATCGATTGCCGGACCTGTTCCCGGCACTCGGGATCGGGGCAATGCTCGACCGGCGGATCCGGCCGGGACGCCTCCCCGGCGGACCACCCCAAGACGCGCTGCCACTCGCGATTTACGAAGAGAATCCGCCCGCTTTCGTCCAGAAAGCCGATCATTACGGGGATGTTGTAGACGATCTTCTCCAGGACCTCGCGGTCCGGGGTGAAGGCGATCTCAACTGCGGGCGGTACTTTCACAAAAAGGGGAGTGTATCACGGGAGCGAATCAGATGTGAAACTCCAGAATGTCGCCGTCCTCGACCACGTGCGTGCGCTCGACCATCAGCCCTTCGTGGTCGCCGCCGCGGCGGAACAGGCGGGCGAATTTCAGGTGCTCGGCGAAATCCTTGTGTACGAGTCGCGCGGCGTCGGCGACTGTTTGGCCGCGGCGCAGAATGTAGGGCGCGGTGAGGTCGGCCTTCTTGCCCGGAGCCTTGGTGTACATGCGGACAATGCCCAAAAGATCGAATGCGGCGCGCGCGAACGAGTCGAGGTTGCGGGAGGCGGCGGCGGAAACCGGCAGGCACTCGTATCGGCCTCGGTAGAGGTCCTCGAGCGCGGCGAAGTTCGGCCCGGCGCCAGCCAGGTCGATCTTGTTCGCCACCAGCAGCGCGGGCCGCGCGATGCGCGAGCGGTCGAGCGCGCCTTCGATGAATTCGATGTTTTCGATCAGCGCGGGGTCGTTGACATCCACGACCAGCACGCCGCGCGCGGCCTGCCGGATCGCCTGCGGCAGCCACGGTTCCATGAACTCGGCCGAGACGGGCGGCAGGTCGATGAGCTGGATCTGCACATCCTGGTAGGCCATCATGCCCGGCAGCGGAACGCGCGTGGTGAACGGGTAATCGGCGACCTCCGGCCGCGCGTTGGTGAGCGCCGCCAGCAGGCTCGATTTGCCGGAGTTCGGCGGGCCAATGAGCGCGATCTGCCCGGCGCCTTCCTTCTCGACCAGGTAAAACGGCGCAGCCCGCGCCCCGCCCTTCTTCGCGCTCTCTTTGCGCGCCTGCGACAGCCGCTTGCGGATATCGGCCTGCAGCTTTTCCGTGCCCTTGTGCTTGGGCAGCGTGGCCATCATGCGTTCGAGAGCCGCGATCTTTTCCGCCTGCGTCTCGGCGTTCTTGTACTGGCGCTCCGCATCCAGATAGTCGGGCGTCAAGTTGGCCGGCACCAGTGCTCTCCGATGCGAGGATAGCAGACGGGCCGGCATGCTAAACTGATCCGATTCCTGCCGTGAAACGAGCACCGTCGAGAGAACCCGCGCCGTCCGGACTGGCCGCCATCCGCCGGATTTCGCAGATCGCCTTTTTTCTGCTGTTCCTGTTCCTGCTGCTGAGGACCGAGTTCCGCGGCACGCTCGACGCTTCCGGCGGCGATCTTCGCCTGCCTTACCCGGTGAGCATTTTTCTGCAATGGGATCCGCTGGTGGCGATCGCGAACGCCCTCGCCACACGCGCGCTTTACCGCGGGCTGCTGTGGAGCCTCGCCGTCCTGATCCCGACGCTGTTTCTGGGGCGTTTTTTCTGCGGCTGGGTGTGCCCGCTCGGCACGCTGAACCATTTCTTCGGCAACCTGCGCTCGGAGAGCAAGCGCGGCAAACGGCTGCTCGAATCGAACCGCTACCAGCGCTGGCAGAAGCTGAAATATTACATCCTGATCGCGCTGCTTGTATCGGCGCTGTTCGGCGGGGCGCTGCTCACGCTGTTGGACCCGATCTCGCTCACCGTGCGGTCGTTGTCGACGTCGGTGCTGCCGGCGCTGAACTACGGCGCGAATGCGGCGCTGGACCGGTTGTCGGCGAGCGGCGTGCCGGTCGTGCCGCGGCTGGCGAGCGCCGCGCGCTACGTGCTCAGCGCCATTCTGCTGAATTTCAAGCAGCCGCACTTCCGCCAGGGCTTCTTCCTGGGGCTGATCTTCGTCACGCTGCTGGCGCTGAACCTGCGCGTGACGCGGTTCTGGTGCCGCGCGCTGTGCCCGCTGGGCGCGCTGCTCGGGGCGGTGTCGCGGTGGTCCATCCTGCATTTGAAGAAGGATGCGGCGACCTGCGACGAGTGCAACCGCTGCCTGATTCATTGCCAGGGCGGCGACAACCCGATCCCCGGCGCGGCATGGCGCAAGGCCGAGTGCCACCTGTGCTTCAACTGCGTCTCGGCCTGTCCCAACGCGAGCCTGAAGTTCCGGTTCTTCGGGAGCGAGAAGGAATTCGTGAGCGGGCCGGACCTCACGCGCCGCAGGGCGCTCACGGGCATTGCGGCAGGCGCCGCGATCGTGCCCGTGCTTCGGGCGACAACGGGCCTGGACGTTGAGAATCACGAGCGCCTGCTGCGGCCGCCGGGCTCGCTCGATGAGAAGCATTTCCTCGACCGCTGCATCCGCTGCGGCGAGTGCATCAAGGTCTGCCCGAACAACGCCCTGCACCCGACGCTCGCCGAGGCGGGTTTCGAGGGCATCTGGACGCCGGTGCTGGTGCCGCGCGTCGGCTTCTGCGAGCCAAGCTGCGTGCTCTGCGGGCAGGTATGCCCGACCGGCGCGATCTGGGAAATCACCGCGAAGGAGAAGGCCTGGATCGGCGCACCCGCGGACGCGAAGCCCATCCGCATCGGCACGGCGTTTTACGACCGCGGCCGCTGCCTGCCGTGGGCCATGGCCACCGAGTGCATCGTCTGCGAGGAGTGGTGCCCGACGACGCCGAAGGCGATCTATTTGCGCCCGGCGGAGGTGATCGACGCTCAGGGCAACACGAAAACCGTACGGCAGCCGTATCTCGATCCGGCCAGGTGCGTCGGTTGCGGCGCGTGCGAGTACGCGTGCCCGGTGCGGGACCGGCCGGCGGTCTACGTGACCAGCGTCGGCGAGAGCCGCTCGACGATGAACCGCTTCCTGCTAAAGCCGGGCGCGCCGGCGCAAGTCGAGGCGTCGCTGCCCGAGAGCGGCGAAGCGCCCGGCTGGGTGAAGACCGAGGACACGCGCACGTTCAAGGCAGAGGACCTGTGGCAGTACATCGACGGCGACGCCGAGCGCTATCTTTCGGCCGGGGTCGAGAAAACGCTGACCGCCGGGTATAAGTGGAACGGCAAGTCCGACGCGGTCGGCGACCTGTACGTGATGAAGACGCCCGAGGGCGCGGCGAAGATCTTCGATTCGGAGCCGGCCACGGGCAGCAAGCCTGTAGACATCGGCGATGCCGCGCGGCTCTACGGGCCGACGCTGACGTTCCGCAAGGGCGTGTGCTTCGTGCGTATCGTGGCGTACGAAGAGACGCCCGCCGTGCAGAGAGCGCTCGTGGAGTTGGGGCGCGCGTTCGAAAAGCGCATCGGCGCAAGGTAGCGCGCGCCCGACCGGAACTCATGCCGGTTCCTGCGGCCGTCCGGGCTGGCGAGAAACGTGGTTCAGAGGCAGACTGCCGTGCGGCAGTGGAAAGACAGCGACAAGCCCCTCTAGACTTTCGCGCGCTTGCGCCGGAGGGCCATACCCATCGCGACGGTACCCAGCAGGAGCAAGCCGGCGGTCGCCGGTTCTGGAGCGGCAGACCCGGCTTCGCCGTAGGCGGGGGCCCTCACGTTTAGGGCGTCTACGCCTAGATAATAGTTGTTCGGGTTTGTGATGAGGACTGAACTGAAGGACGAATCCGTCACGCCGAAGAAGTCCGGCGTTAAGTAGTTGGCCCAGCCGTTGGCGGTGCTCCCTTGCGTGAAGGAATCGCCGTTGGAAAGGGTGAAGGTGAAGTCGTTTCCATGATAGCTGCCGTAGTTAATGGAGAAGGCTGTAACGGGCTCCGGGAAGGTGATCAGGAGTGCGTATGGGCTGAGCGACTGCTGATTGGACAATGCCGCGGACAAGTTGAAGAGGTTGCCCGTGCTAATCGTAAATTCGATACCGGAGAATGTGACAGATTTCGGCGCACTGCCGAGAAATTGGTTAAAAATAGTGGGACTCGGAAACGTGACCTGGACAATCCCACTGGTCGCGGCGCTCCAATCCGAGTAGTTGGTATAGGTGATCGCTCCCGCGAACGCCTCTACCGCCCCAAATGCCAGCAGGCCTGTCAAAACGCCACAGGCACGTCGAATCGAACATGTCATCGGACTTACTCCTCCCCCGGGGCCGAGGGTCGATCTTCGACAAAACTCCTCGTCCTGGGAACCGCCGCACACGATCATAGTTCATTGGATAATGTCAATGCTGCGAATTGGCCGTAATCCGGTACCATGCTGTTCTCATAACAGTACCAGGACCAATCAGACACTTGGACTCCGCCGGAGAGCATTTTGGAGGCTCTGGCGCCCTCCCGCCTGATTTATCGCTCACCAGATGTGAGTCGCGTACCCACGCCGGTCTGGGGGGCCGTTTCTCGTCCGATTCCGCTCTGGCGTCGCTCGCAACGGATTGCGGTACAGACGCCAGGAGTGCGTGCGCCACTGTGCGGGACTAAACTAGCGTGAGTAGGAAGAGATCTGCTTTATGCGGGAAACGAGCCGGCGCGATTTCGTCGCCGCCTGTTTTGCCGGCGCGCTGCTGCCGCAGGCGCCGCCGAAATCGCGGGTCGTCGTGGCGCGCGATTCTGAGAAGCCCGACCCGGCGCGGTTGCTCGCGCTGCTCGATCGCACGGTGCAGGCGCTCGAGAATCGCGATTCGGCGCGCGAGGCCTGGCGCAACATCGTGCGGCCGGGCGAGACCATCGGGCTGAAAGTAAACTGCCTTGCCGGGCGGGGACCCGGCGCTTCCACCACGCCCGCGCTCGTCGAGGCGATCTGCGAGCGGCTCCAGCAGGCCGGCGTGCCCGCGAAGAACATTATCGTCTTCGACCGGCTGAATGAGGATCTTGAAAGCGCCGGCTTCCGCATACAGCAGCGCGGCGGCGGCATCCGCGTGCAGGGCAACGACGGCTGGGGCTACGAAGCCGATCTCATGGTGTACGGCAGCGCGGGCAGCCTGGTCTCGAAAGCGCTCACGCGCGTCTGCGACGCCGTGATCAACCTGCCGGTGCTCAAGGATCACAGCATCGCGGGCGTGACGCTCGCGCTGAAAAACATGTTCGGCGCGATCCACAACCCGAACAAGTATCACGTCACGGCCGGCAATCCCTACGTCGCCGACGTCTTCATGCTGCCGCCGATCCGGCAGAAGGTACGCCTGTCGATCTGCGAGGGGCTGGTGGCGCAGTACGAAGGCGGGCCGTCGTACATGCCGCAGTGGGGCTGGCCCTTCCACGGGCTGATCGCCTCGCGCGATCCGGTGGCGCTCGACTACACGGGCTGGCAGATCATCGAAAAGAAGCGCGCGGAAATGGGGATGAAATCGCTCCAGGAACTCAAGCGCGCGCCGGATTACATCGCGACCGCGGCTCAGCGCCGGCTGGGCACGAACGATCCGCGGATGATCGACCGCGTGGAGGTGTGACGTGGCGGCCGCCGATGCGCGTTTCGTTCGCGAGGCCAGCTATTACGAGAAGCTGCCGAACCGGAAGATCAAGTGCAAGCTGTGCCCGCGCGAGTGTGTGATCGACGACCGCGAGCGCGGCTACTGCGGCGCCCGCGAAAACCGTGGTGGCGCCTACTATACGCTGGTGCACTCGCGCGTCTGCGCGGCCAACGTCGATCCCATCGAGAAAAAGCCGTTCTTCCATTTCCGCCCCGGCACGCTCGCGTTTTCGATCGCCACCGCGGGCTGCAACGTGAACTGCAAGTTTTGCCAGAACTGGGAGATCTCGCAGGTGCGGCCGGAGCAGACGATGAGCGATTACATGCCGCCGCAGCGCGCGGTGGAGATTGCGCGGCAGAACCGGTGCGGCGCCATCGCGTACACGTACAGCGAGCCTGTCATCTATTACGAATACATGCTGGACACGGCGGCGGCGGCGCGCGAGGCGGGCATCTGGAGCGTGGTCGTGAGCGGCGGCTACGTGCAGCAGGATCCGCTCAAGAAGCTCTGCCCGCGCGTGGATGCGATCAAGATCGACCTCAAGGCGTTCTCCGACAGGTTCTACAAAGAGGTGGTGAACGGCGAGCTGAAGCCGGTGCTCGATACGATCGTCACCATACACGCCTCGGGCACGTGGAACGAGATCGTGTATCTGGTCGTCCCGGGGCTGAACGACAACGAGCGCGAGTTCGCGGCGCTCGCAAAGTGGGTGAAGGGCGAGCTTGGTCCCGACGTTCCGCTGCATTTTTCGCGCTTCTACCCGCAATACCTGCTGAAAAATGTGCCCCCGACGCCTGTGGCGACGCTCGAGCGCGCGAAAGCCATCTGCGACGCCGAGGGGCTGCACTACGTTTACGTCGGCAACGTGCCGGGGCATCCTGGGGAGAACACGTATTGTCCGAAGTGCCGGAAAGCGCTGGTCCGGCGGACAGGCTACACGATCGATGCGATCGAGATACGGAGAGGCAAATGCAAGTACTGCCAGCAGCCTATTGCCGGCGTCTGGTAGCGCTCGCCGCGATCGCGGCGGCGCTGGGCGGGGCCGCGGAGAAAGCGAAGATCCGGCAGCCGGAGGTTGCGGGCTCGTTCTATCCGGCGAACCCCCAGGAGCTCACGAAGATGGTGGATGGCCTGCTCGCGCGCGCCCAGGCGCCTGACCCGCAGGACACGCTGGTCGCGCTGGTGGCGCCGCACGCGGGCTACGAGTACGCGGGCGCGGTGGCGGCGCAGTCGTATGCGTGGGTGAAGGGACGAAAGTATGCGCGCGTCGTCGTGATCGCGCCGTCGCACGTAGATGCTTTTCCCTTCTCCTCGGTGTACGACGGCGATGCCTATGCCACGCCGCTCGGGCTGGCGCCCGTGGACAAGGAGTTCGCGCGCAAGCTTGCGGGCAGCGACGGCTCGATTCGCCTTTCCTCGCGCGGCCACGTCATTAAGGGCCCGCAGGGCGAGCATGCGCTCGAGGACCAGCTTCCGTGGCTCCAGAGGACGCTCGGCGATTTCAAGGTGGTGCCGGTGATCATGGGCGATCAGAGCTACCAGAGCTGCCGCGCGCTCGGCGTGGCGCTCGCGAAGCTGATCCGCAACGGCGATACGCTGATCGTGGCCAGTTCCGACTTATCGCACTTCCACACCTACGACCAGGCGTCGAAGATGGATGCCAAGACGCTGCGCGCCATCGGCGAGTGGGACTACCTGAGCATGTCGCGGAACTTCGACGCGCAGGTTTGGGAGGCGTGCGGCGGCGGGCCGATCATCGCGGCGATGATCGCCGCCGAGCGGCTGGGCGCGAACGAAGCGCGCGTGCTGAAGTACGCCAACAGCGGCGATGTGACGGCCGACCGCACCCGCGTGGTCGGCTACGGCGCCGCCGTGCTGGTCAAATCCGCGAAACCCGCCGCGGCCGTCGAGCCGCGTTTTTCGCTCACCGACGCCGAGAAGGAGGAACTGCTCGCGCTCGCCCGCAAGTCGGTGGAAGTTGCGGTCACGGAGCGCAAGATCTACAACTATCCCGGCACGAAACTGGAGGCGCTGCTGCAGGAGCGCGGGGCATTCGTGACGCTGAAGGAAAAGGGCGAACTGCGCGGCTGCATCGGCTACGTAGCGGCGATGAAGCCGCTGGCGCTCACGGTTCGCGACGTGGCGGCTCTGGCGGCGGTAAAGGATTCGCGCTTCAAGCCGGTGACGCCGGCCGAGCTTCCGAAACTCGAGTACGAAGTGTCGGTGCTCTCGCCGCTGCGGCGCGTGATGGACGTGAAGCGAATCCGCGTGGGCGTGGACGGCCTCGTCGTGCGGCGCGGCGACTCCGAAGGTCTGTTGCTGCCGCAAGTGCCGGTGGAACAGCACTGGGATCGCCTGACGTTCCTCGAGCAGGCGTGCGAAAAGGCCGGCCTGCCCGCGGACGCCTGGCGCGATCCCGACACGGACATCTTCTCCTTCACCGCAGTCGTCTTCGGCCCCAAAAACCGGTGACAGTATACTCATTTCCCAATTTCTTCGGATGCTGACCGGGTGTGAACGCCCCAGGCGCCACGCCACGCGGCAGCCGCGGGCGAGGAAGGCGCAATCAAAGCCCTCCAGATCGGCGAAATCAGGAAATGAGTATACTGTCACCGGTTTTTGGCGAGGGCCAGGGCAGCGGGGGCGAGATTGACGGCCGTTATGAGCGCCGCGGTCTCGAGCAGGCCGTAAACGGGGAGTAGCCACGCACTCACCAGCAGGCCGCCGGCGCAGGCGCCCGCAAGATCCAGCGCGTACAGCATGCCGCCGCTCTGCTTTTTCGAAGCGACGGCGAACTGGCACCCGCCGAGGAATCCGCAAGCCAGGGCAAGCGCCGGAAACGCGATGCGCGCCACGATAGCCAGGTAGAGCAAAAGCGGCGACGCGGCGATGGTGAACTGCATGGCCGCCAGGCGCGAAAACCGCATGCCCGCCCAACTGCCCAGCGCCATGCCGGCCATAAAGGCCGCGATCAGGATCGCGAGCTGGTAATACACGTAGCCGTAAATCGACTGGAAGGCGACGAGCAGCAACACTTCCAGTCCGATCATCGTGAAGCCGGTGGCGGCGGTGCAGGAGAAGGCCGCGGCCGAGGGCCGGCGCGCGAACGGCGCCAACAGCGCGAAGGCCAGCGCGACGACAGCGATCAGAACCCGCGCGAAACGCACGCTCGCCAGCGCCTCGAACCAGCGCCCGGAGGCGGGCTGGAATCGCGTGCTCCAGAGCACGTTATCGAAGTAGTAAGCGATGGGCGCGAAATCCCGGTTGACGGGCGTGCCGGGCAGGGGACGAATGGCGGCGTCGAGCGCGGCGACGCGGTCCGGCATCATGCGGAACGGGAGGAGGCTCTCGCTCACGTACATCGTTTTCAGGCCCCGTGCGCGCAGGCGCGCGACGAGTTCCGCGGGATCCGTCGTCAGGGCGCGAGTGGACGCTAGGAAGTGCACCGTCTCGCCGGGGATCGCGCGCACCACGGGAAACGCGTCGCCCAGCGTGCGGTGAATGCAGCGCAGGAACGCGGCGAGTTCCGGGCTGATGTAGTTCTCGGCCCCGCTCAATTGAAACGAGAACACGCCGCCGGGCGCCAGATGGCGGGCGGCCTCGCGGAAAAATTCCACCGTGTAGAACCGGTTCAACTGCGCGGTCTGCGGGTCGGGCAGGTTCACGATGATCACGTCGAATTTGTCGCGCGAGTCTTTCAGGAACAGCCGGCCGTCGAGATTGTGCACATGCACGCGCGGGTCTTTCGCGATGGGCGCCCACTGGCTCGGAAAATAGCGCGCGGCGGTTTGGATGATGGCGGGGTCCAGTTCGACGTAATCGGCGCGCACGAGGGTCGGATGCCGCAGCGCCTCGCGGAGACTGCCGTTCACGCCGCCGCCGATGAGCAGCAGGGTGCGCGGCGCGGGATGCTCGAGCAGCGCGAAATGCACGGCCTCCTCGGCGGCAGCCTGGTCCGTCGTATTCGCCACCGGCAGGCCGTTCTCGTACAGCCCGCGGCTGCCGCCCATCTCGACGACCGCGATATTCCCGTACGGCGAGTTGCGCGCCGCGATCACATCGAGCCCCCGCCACAACAGGCCCAACGACGATCTGTCAAGATGCGGCGCCAGAAACACAAAAAGGACGATCAGCGCGCCGGCGGGAATGCGGAACCGTGGGGCGACGAATGCCGCGGCCGCAAGGTTCACCGCTGCGATTGCGGCCGCAATCCAGAACACGCTCAGGTACGGTATGAGCGCGAACGCGGCGACGAGACCGCCGGCCGCCGACCCGATGGCTTCGAACAGATACACGGCAGCCGGCTTGTGCACACGCGCCGCCGCCGCGAACAGCGCGCCCGAGACGAAACAGAACACGCTCAGCGCGGCGAACGAGCCCACGATCATCGCCCGCGGGCCCAGCGCCTCGCCGGGGAGCGCGCCGAAAATCTCGCGCGTCGCGCGCACGGCCCATACCGTGAGTGGAAAGACGATGGCAAGCGAGGCTTCCAGCGCGGCCACCGCGGCCCGCGGCCGCTTCCCGAGCGCGAGCAGCCGCCCGCCCAGGCCGCTGCCTGCCGCGGTCCAGAGAAGCCAGCTCGCCAGAATCAGACCCAGCGAAAGCTCGTTACCGTAAAACACGACGATGAACTCGCGCATCAGCACTACCTGCGCGACCACCGCCGTGAAGCCGATCAGCGCGGCTACGGGCCGAAGCGGAACGGGTGCGGGCATGAACGTCTCAAACAGTTTAAACTGATCAGACGATGGATAACTCCTCTGGGAACGACGCAACGCGCCGGGAAGCGCTGCTCAGCCTGCTGCGGCTCGGCGGCCTGGGCGCAGGCGCGGCTGCTCTGGGCGTTGGCCTCTCCGCCCGCAGCCAGAAACCGTCCGACACCGCGGCGCCGGCCGCCAAGCGTGATTTCTCCGTACCCGCAAAGCCGGACCTGCCGGAAATGTCCGTCATCCAGAACGGCGAGCCGGCGAAACTGGTGCGCAGGGCCGTTGACGAACTGGGCGGCATCCGCCGCTTCGTTTCGCGCGGCGACATAGTCGTGGTGAAGCCGAACGTGGCCTGGGACCGCACGCCGGAGCAATCGGCCAATACGAACCCGGAAGCCGTCGCCGAGATGGTGCGCATGTGCCTGGAAGCGGGCGCGAAGAAGGTGATCGTGACCGACGTGACCATCAACCAGGCGGTGCGCACGTTCCAGCGCAGCGGCATCGGAGCGGCCGCGCGCGCCGCCGGCGCCGAGGTCCTGCTGCCCGAGGAGCGCCTGTTCAAGAGCGTGGACCTGAAAGGCGACGTGCTGCGCTCCTGGCAGGTCTTCGAGCCGTTCCTGAACGCCGACAAGATGATCAATATGCCGGTCGCCAAGCATCACAGCCTCTGCTACGTGACGCTCGGCATGAAGAACTGGTACGGCATCCTGGGCGGGCCGCGGCATCAACTGCACCAGCGCATTCACGAGAGCCTGGCGGACCTGGCGAACTTCATGCGCCCGACGCTGACGGTGCTCGATGCCTACCGCGTCCTGCTGCGCAACGGCCCCGGCGGCGGCGCGCTCGCCGACGTCGCGCTGAAAAAAACGGTGGTGGCCGGCACGGATCCCGTAGCCATCGACGCCTACGCCGCGAAAGGCTTTTGGAATCTCGGGCCGGAGCAGTTGCCGTATTTGAAGATGGCCGCCGCGAAGCGCCTGGGCGCCGTCGCCTTCGAGAAAGTTCGCACGAAAACGGCATCGCTTTGAGGGCGCGCGCATAGCCGGCCGCTTCGACGCGGTCCTCCGCCCCACGCCGGCCGGCTAAATGTCGTAATAGAGCGCGAACTCGTACGGATGCGGGCGCAGGCGCACGGCGTCGGCTTCGTTCTTCCGCTTGTAGTCGATAAAGCCGTCGATCAGTTCCTCCGTGAACACGTCGCCGCGCAGCAGATAATCACGGTCGGCTTCGAGGCAGCTCAGGGCCTCCTCGAGCGAGCCGGGCATCGAGGGCACGTTGCGAAGTTCCTCGGGCGAAAGATCGTAGATGTCTTTATCGAGCGGCTCGCCGGGCTCGATCTTATTGAGCACGCCGTCGAGGCCGGCCATCATCATGGCCGCGAACGCCAGGTAGGGGTTGGCCGAGGGGTCGGGCGGGCGGAATTCGATGCGCTTCGACCTGGGGCTCGGCGAATACATCGGAATACGGACCGCGGCCGAGCGGTTGCGGCGCGAGTACGCGAGATTCACCGGAGCTTCGTAGCCGGGCACAAGGCGCTTGTAGCTGTTCGTGGCCGGCGCGATGAGCGCCGAAAGCGAGCGCGCATGCTTCAGCAGGCCGCCGATGTACCAGAGCGCCATCCGGCTCAGGCCCGCGTAGCAGTCGCCCGCGAACAGCGGCTTACCGTCCTGCCAGAGGCTCTGGTGCGTGTGCATGCCGCTGCCGTTGTCCTGAAAGAGCGGCTTCGGCATGAAGGTCACGGTTTTTCCGTGCCGGTTGGCAACATTTCGAATGATGTATTTGTACATCATCATGTTGTCGGCCGAGCGCAGCAGGGGGGCGAACCTGAGGTCGATTTCCGCCTGGCCGCCGGTTGCAACCTCATGGTGGTGGCACTCGACATCAAGGCCGCATTCGCGCATGGTCTGCACCATTTCGCTGCGCAGGTCCTGGTAGTGGTCCGTGGGAGGAACCGGGAAATAGCCTTCCTTGTAACGCGGCCGATAGCCGAGATTGTCTTTCTCGCGTCCGGAGTTCCAGCGCCCCTCTTCGGCATCGACGAAGTAATAGCCGGAGTGCTGGTTCTGGTCGAAGCGGATGTTGTCGAAGATAAAGAACTCGGCCTCCGCGCCCATGTACGCCGTGTCGGCGGCGCCGGAATCTTTCAGGTACAGCTCGGCCTTCCGGGCGATCCAGCGCGGGTCGCGCTCGTAATGCCGGCGCGTCAGCGGATCGACGACGTCGGCGATCATCGCCAGGGTGCGCGTCTGAGCGAACGGATCCATGAAGGCGGTCGAGGGATCGGGCATCAGCAGCATGTCGCTCTCGCTGATGGCGGCCCAGGCGCGAATGCTCGATCCGTCGAATCCGTAGCCCTCCTCGAAAACCGCGGGCGTCAGCTCCTGGATCGGGTAAGTCACGTGGTGCCATAGGCCGGGAATGTCCGAAAAGCGCACATCCACCTGTTTTGCGCCGTTTTTGTTCGCAAATTCGAGAACTTCCTTGGCATTCATCGGGATGCTCCTCTGAGGTCAGTCGCCGTAAATTCGCCCGGCGCGGCGTTCGGTTATTTCCATCATGCGCCGGCGCGCCTCGCAGGTAAAGTCGAACGTTTCTATCCGCCGCATTCAAAGTTTCTATTTGAGAGCGGGCCTGGAGGCGTATAGAATCGGGTCATAACACAGGTCGGCTGAGAGCCAGCCCGGATTTTCCGCACAACCTCAGAGGGGAACGATTCGACATGCGACATGTGAAGTATCTCCGAACGGCGCTCCTGTTTTCCGCACTCGCGCGGCAGGCTTCGGCGCAGGCGCCGCCGGCCGCGCCGCTGCCGGCGCCGTCGATATCCGGACCGCTTGCGGGTGCGGCCCCGATCGTCTTCAATGGCGGGCCCTTCGGCATGCTCGACCTGAACGGAATTCTCAGCGGCATGGGGCTCGTGCAGGGGAATCCTGTTCCGGGCGACAAGACCGCGCAGGCGACGCTCAGCAACGGCCAACTCTGGCTGCAGAAGCCGGACGGCTGGTGGCAGTTTTACGTGCAGGCCGGCGCGTATGACCTGCCGGCTTTGGCGAGCCCGTTTCTCGACGCCTCCGATACGGTGAACGACTTCTTTGGTCCCGTGCCGGTGGCGTATGTGAAACTGGCGCCGGCGAAGAATGTCTCCTTCCAGTTCGGCCAGTTGATGACGCTGATCGGCGCCGAGTGCACGTTCACGTTCCAGAACATGAACATCGAGCGCGGCCTGTTGTGGAACCAGGAAAACGCGATCAATCGCGGCGCGCAGGTGAACTTCGCTTCCGGCAAAGTCACTGCGTCGTTGAGCTGGAACGACGGGTTCTATTCGAACCGCTACACGTGGCTGACCGGGTATCTGAGCTACGCGTTCAATTCCTCGCACACGCTGGCATTCACGGCGGGAGGAAACTACGACGAGACGGCATTCCGGACCCTCGCCACGCCGGTCCAGAACAACAGCCGGATCTACGACGTAATCTACACGTACTCGAAAGGGAACTGGAGCCTGGAGCCGTATTTTCAGTTCACCACGGTGCCCACGAACCCCCAGGCGGGCATTTCAAGCGGCGCCTCGACGTATGGCGGAGCGGTGCTGGCGGCGTACAAGTTCAAGCACGGCTTTTCGCTCGCGGCGCGCGGCGAATACATCACGAGCACGGGTCACGCGGATGCCGTCAACCTGCTGTTCGGTCCGGGCAGCGCGGGCTGGTCGGCGACGATTACGCCGACCTATCAAAACCACGCCTTCTTCGCCCGCGCGGAGTTTTCGTATGTCCGCGCGACGACGTTCACTCCGGGGAGCGCGTTCGGCAGCCTGGGCCTGAACCGGAGCCAGCCGCGCGGGGTTGCCGAGGTCGGCTTCATTTTCTGAAGTTCGAGGGTGGGTGGAAATTACACGCGGACTGGAATTTTTGCGACCTGCAATCGCGCGCCGGCCCGCGCCCGCGTGGCGCGGTTTTGGCCTGCCGGGTGCAAGAGAGAAGGATATGAGCGGAGGAGCAAGCCGGGGCGCGGCGCTGGCCTGCGGTTTCGTCCTCGCGCTGGCGCCGGCGTTCGCGCAGATGGCCGGGGCGGTCCAGGCGCCCGCGCAGCCGCCGGCTGCCGCGCCCGAGGCCCCCGCGCCGCAGTACTGGATCGCGGACGCCAGCATATTCCTCGGCAGCGCCCTGCACACCTCCGCGGTCATGGCCAACGAGCAGTTCCCGGCCGCTCAGGCGCCCTCGCTGTATACGGATCAGGCCGTGTACCTGGTGAACGCCATCCAGCGCACCATCGACGATATGTCGGCGCTGGAAAGCAGCGCGGTGGCAGCCAATCCGCAAGCCGTGCCCGCCATTCGGGCAGTCGCGGCCGAACTGGCCTCCGCCAGATCCGATGCGGACCTGCTGTATGGCGCGACCGGCCGCGGCCAGCTCGGGGCCACATTCACCGCCACCCTGACTTCCGCCAACCAGCACCTGCAGAATGCGCGCCGCAGCCTCGAACTGCTGGCCCGCATGTACGGCGCGCAAAGCGCCATGGTGGGCTTCGACATCAACCGCAGCGGCGGCCCGGCTGAACAGCAGTAAAGCGGCCGACGTAAGCCTGCATGCTATGATGGGCACAAACCGCCTGCCTGTGCGGACGTGGCGAAATTGGCAGACGCACCAGACTTAGGATCTGGCGCCCGAAAGGGCGTGGGGGTTCAACTCCCCCCGTCCGCACCACTCCCGCTTCCAGCTCTCCGCATTCAGCTCTCAACCGTTCAGCGGGCGCACCGCCGGACCCGTTCGGGGCAAAAAAAAACACCGCCCGGCTTTTTACGGCCGGGCGGCGGTGATGCTCACAAATTGGCGCCGCGGTTAGGCGGTGCGCATGGTTTCGGCTTTCGTGCCCGCGTCCTGGGCGGCGATGGCGGCCTGGGCCGCCGCGAGGCGCGCGATCGGCACGCGGTACGGGGAGCAGGACACGTAGTTCATCCCGACGCGGTAGCAGAACTCCACCGAGCTGGGCTCGCCTCCGTGCTCGCCGCAGATGCCGACTTCCAGTTCGGGCCGCGTCTGCCGGCCGAGCTTCACGCCCATCTCGACGAGCTTGCCGACGCCTTCCTGGTCCAGGACGGCGAACGGATCGGCCTTGAACAGCTTCAGCTCTTCGTACTTCTTCGAGAAGCGCGTATAGTCGTCGCGCGAGATGCCGAGCGTGGTCTGCGTCAGGTCGTTCGTGCCGTAGCTGAAGAACTCGGCTTCGGTCGCCACCTGGTCCGCAGTCAGCGCGGCGCGCGGGATCTCGATCATCGTCCCGACCAGGTAATGCAGGTCCTCCATCCCGTTCCGGGCGAGCACTTCCTTGGCCACCCCGACCACGATCTGCTTCTGGTTCTCGAGCTCCTTCACGTTGCCCACCAGCGGGATCATCACCTCGGGAATGACCTTCACGCCCTTCTTGGCCACGGCGACCGCGGCTTCGAAGATCGCGCGCGCCTGCATCTCGGTGATCTCGGGATAGAGAATGCCGAGACGGCAGCCGCGCAGGCCGAGCATCGGGTTGAACTCATGCAGTTCTTCCACGCGCTCGAGCAGTTCGGGCAGCCGCTTCTTCAGTTCGCCGGTCTGCAGGTTGTAGCGCGCCGCCATCTCCTTCTTGCCCTTGGCGTCGAGGTTCGGCAGCTTCGCGATATCGACCATTAGCTGCTCGCGCTTGGGAAGGAACTCGTGCAGCGGCGGATCGAGCGTGCGCACGATGACCGGGAATCCGTCCATCGCGGTGAACAGCCCGATGAAGTCCTTGCGCTGCATCGGCAGCAGCTTCTGCAGGGCCTTGCGGCGGGTCTTCTCGTCCCGCGCCATGATCATTGCCTGCATGTGCTCGATGCGATCCGGCGCAAAGAACATGTGCTCGGTGCGGCACAGGCCGATGCCCTCCGCGCCGTAGTGCCGCGCCGTCTTCGCGTCGCGCGGGATGTCCGCGTTCGCGCGCACGCCGAAGCTGCCGCGGAACTCGTCCGCCCAGCCCATGAACGTGGCGAACACGCCGGAAGCCGGATCGGGCTCTTCGGTCTTCGCCTGGCCCGCGAACACCTCGCCGGTTGAGCCGTCGAGCGACAGCCAGTCGCCCTCCTTCAGATTGAGGGTCTTGCCGCCCGCCAGAACCACCGTGATCTGCTTCTTGTGCTCGTCAACGGCGATCGCGCCCGCGCCCGCCACGCAGGGCGTGCCCATGCCGCGAGCGACCACGGCCGCGTGGCTCGTCATGCCGCCGCGCGACGTCAGGATGCCCTTGGCGACTTCCATTCCGTGGATGTCGTCCGGAACGGTCTCGGCGCGAACCAGGACCACCGGCCACTTGCTGGCCTGCTCCACCGCCTCATCAGCCGTGAACACGATCTTGCCGACCGCGGCGCCGGGCGATGCCGGCAAGCCGACCGCGAGCTTCTCGAGCTTCTGACGCGACTCGGGAACGATAATGGGGTGCAGGAGCTGGTCGAGCTGCTGCGGATCGACGCGGAGAACGGCTTCCTTCTTCGAGATCAGGCCCTCATTCACCATGTCCACCGCGATCTTCACCGCGGCCGGGCCGGTGCGCTTGCCGTTGCGCGTCTGCAGCATGTACAGCTTGCCTTCCTGGATCGTGAACTCGAAGTCCTGCACGTCGCGATAGTGCTTTTCCAGGTTGCTGGTAATCTCAACGAGCTGCTGGTAGACGTCCGGCATCAGTTCGGCCAGCTTCTCGATGGGCTGCGGCGTGCGGATGCCGGCCACGACGTCCTCGCCCTGCGCATTGGTGAGGAACTCGCCATAGAACTTCTTCTCGCCGGTGGCCGGATTGCGTGTGAACCCGACGCCCGTAGCCGAGGTCTCGCCCAGGTTGCCGAACACCATCGCCTGCACGTTGACCGCGGTGCCCAGGTCATCGGGGATCTTGTTCATCCTGCGGTAGTGGGTCGCGCGCGGATTGTTCCAGGAGCGGAACACCGCTTCGATCGCCATCCGCAACTGCTCGTTCGCGTCCTGCGGGAACGGCTTGCCGATCCTCTTCTGCACCAGTTGCTTATACTCGGCGATGACCGCCTTCAGGTCTTCGGCGGTCAGATCCGTGTCGAGCTTCACCTTCGCCTTCTTCTTGCGCGCGTCGAAGATCTTGTCGAACTCTTCCTTTCCGATGTTGAGCACCACGTTGCCGAACATCTGGATAAAGCGACGATAGCAGTCATAGGCGAACCGCGGGTTCCCGCTCGAGGCTTCGAGCGACTTCACCGTCTCGTCGTTCAGGCCCAGGTTGAGAACCGTGTCCATCATTCCGGGCATCGAGAACTTCGCGCCGGAACGGACGCTGACCAGCAGCGGGCTCGACGGATCGCCGAGCCTGCGGCCCATGCGCTCCTCGAGCTGCGCCAGCGCACGCGCGATCTGCTCTTCCACTTCGGCCGGAACCTGGTTGTTGTTCTGAAAATAGATGTTGCAGACTTCAGTCGAAATCGTGAATCCCGGAGGCACCGGCACGCCGGCGCGCGACATTTCCGCGAGTCCTGCGCCCTTGCCTCCGAGCACGTCCTTCATCTTGCCGTCGCCGTCGGCCGTCCCGCCGCCGAAGGCGTAAACGAATTTAGCCATAATATAATGCTCTCCTCTTCTTTTGTCCCGTATTGCGCGCCTGCCTTGCAACCCGGGAACGGTATTTATTGCGCGGTGACGATCTCCGAAAAGTCGGCGATCGAAGAAAATTCGCTCAATAACTTATGTAACAGCGTGAGCCGGTTCAGACGGACCTGCGGGTCCGGAGCATTCACCAGCACCTTGTCGAAAAACAAGTCCACCTGCGGGCGCAGCGAAGCGATCGCCTCGAGCGCCTGTCGATACTGTTTCTTCTTGCGGAATCCCTCGACGCGCTTGCGCAGCCTGCCGAATGCCGCGAACAGGTCCGCCTCCGGCCCGGCTTCCAGGATCTCCGCCGAGACCTCGGCGCCGCCCGTGAATCCGGCCTGCCGCAAAATGTTCTTGATCCGCTTGAAGCTCGCCGCGAGCGGCTCGAAGTTTTCCGTCGGCCGCACCTCGCGCAAAGCTTCCAGGCGGCTTTCGACGTCGGTCAGATCGTCGTAACCGGCCGCCAGCGCGGCGTTCACCTCGTCGTATTTGAAGCCGCGGATTTCCTTGAAGTAATAACGGATCCGGTCGAGCATGAACTCGCGAAGCTGCTCGTCATCGCCTAACAGCTTCGAGAGCGGCAGAGCCAGCTTGCCTTCCACCAGGATCTTGACGACGCCCTGCGCGGCGCGGCGAAGCGCGAACGGATCGCGCGAGCCGCTCGGGATCAGGCCGACGCGGAAGCAGCCGGTGAGCGTGTCGATCTTGTCTGCGAGCGAAACCAGGCATCCGGTGACGGTTGATGGAATCGAATCCTCCATGCCGACCGGCTTGTAATGCTCGTAAATGGCGCGCCAGACCTCTTCAGGCTCGCCCTGCTCGCGCGCGTAGAGCCCGCCCATCACGCCCTGCAACTCCGTCAGCTCCTTCACCATCTCGGTAACCAGATCGCATTTGCAGAGCTCGGCCGCGCGCACGGCGGGCCCGGCATCGATCTTCGCCATCTTCGCCAGCTTGCGCGCCAGCTTTTCCATACGCCTGGTTTTTTCGAGATAAGAGCCAAGTTTGGCCTGGAAAGTCACGTGCGCCAGGTCCGGCACGCGCTCGGCGAGCGGCTTGCGCTGGTCCACCGTCCAGAAGAACCGCGCGTCGTTGAACCGCGCGCGCAGCACGCGCTCGTTGCCCTCGCGCACCAACCCGTCGCGGTCCGTGTTGGTGTTCATCACCGCGATGAAGTGCGGCGCCAGGCGTCCTCCCTCGTCCTCCACCGAGAAATATTTCTGGTGATGCCGCATTACGGTGACCAGCACTTCCTCGGGTAGGTTGAGAAATTCCGGATCGAAGCCGCCGAGAATCGGCGTGGGGAACTCGGTGATATAAACCAGCGTTTCGAGCAGCGCGTCGTCGGGGCGCAAGCGGAGCGACTTCGCGGCCAGGATGGCCCCGACCTCGCTGCGGATCTTCTCGCGGCGAACGTCCGCCGAGAGGATCACGCCGTTGTCGGCCAGCATCGACCGGTAGTCCTCGATCGAGACCTGAAGACGCGGCGCGCCGATCTGGCGATGTCCCGCGGTCACGTCCGCCGATTTCACGCCGGCGATCTCGAACGGCACCACCTGGTTCGCCAGCAGCGCGACCAGCCAGCGGATCGGCCGGATGAAGCGCGGCCCGCCCTTGCCGGTCCAGTACATCGTCTTCGGGAAGTAGATCTTCAGCACGACCTCGGGCAGCGCCCCGGCCAGAATGTCGCGCGTCGCGCGCCCGGCGATCTTGCGGCGGTAGGCGAGGTACTCGCCTTTCGGCGTCTGTTGTACTTCGAGCGCCGAGACCTCGACGCCCATTTTGCGGGCGAATCCAAGTGCGGCGCCGGTCGGCGCGCCATCCTTGAACGCGGCGGCTTGGGGCGGCCCGAAAACCAGTTCGTCGGTATCGGCCTGGCGCTCCGGCAACCCGCCCGCGTGCAGCACCAGACGGCGCGGCGTGGCCGCGGTCTCCACCGTTTCCGCGGAAAGCGAATGCGCCTTCAGCATGTCCTCAAACAGCGCTCGCAAATTCTCGAGCGCCGGGGGAATCATCCAGTCCGGAATCTCTTCGGTGCCGATCTCCAGCAGGAAGGGAATGCTCATTGCGCCACCTCCGCGGCCGTCCGCTCAGGCGCCGCTCCTTCCATCTGTTCGAGCCGGCAGCGGGCCACGCCCAGCGCCAGCTTGCGCACGCGCCCGATGACGCCGACGCGCTCGGTGACGCTGATGGCGCCGCGCGAGTCGAGCAGGTTGAACAGGTGCGAGCACTTCAGCACCTGGTCGTAGGCGGGCAGCACGGGGAAACGCGCCTTGTCCGCGGAGTCCGGGAACGCCTCCAGCAGCCGCCGGCACTCGGCCTCGTGCAGCTCGAACAGCTTCCACAGCGTGGGCACGTCCGCCATCTCGAAGTTGTACACCGAGAACTGGACCTCGTCGGCCAGCCGCACGTCGCCGTAGCTGAAGCCGGGCGCCCACTCGATGTCGTAAACGCTGTCCACGCCCTGCAGGAACGCGGTGAGCCGCTCGAGGCCGTAGGTCAGCTCGGCCGGAACCAGCTCCAGATCGATGCCCCCGCACTGCTGGAAATACGTGAACTGCGTGATTTCCAGGCCGTCCAGCATCACCTGCCAGCCGATGCCCCAGGCGCCCAGCGTGGGCGACTCCCAGTTGTCCTCTTCGAACTTGATGTCATGCTTGCGGAGGTCGATGCCGATCGCTTCGAGGCTCGCCAGGTACAGGTCGATCACGTCGTCCGGCGACGGCTTCAGGATCACTTGCAACTGCGAGTGCTTGTACAGCCGGTTCGGATTCTCGCCGTAACGACCGTCCGCGGGACGCCGGCTCGGCTGCACGTACGCCACGCGATACGGCTTCCGGCCGAGCACGCGCAGGAACGTCTCCGGCGACATAGTCCCCGCGCCCACCTCCAGGTCATAAGGTTCCTGGATGATGCAGCCGCGCTCGGACCAGTAGTTTTTCAGTTTCGAAATTACTTCCTGGAAAGAATTCATGGGGGCCGATTTCAAGATCAGATTGTGTCGAGCAGTGGCACGGTCACCAGCCTGCGTTCGATATGCTCCTCAATCTCGCGAATCAGGAACCGCCGCAGATCCGCCGCCGTCTGCCGCGTCCAGTCCCGCCCGGACATCTGCGCGATCGGCGTGCGCAACATCTCTGCGGCGATCGCTCTGGATTCGTTTCCCACGCGCAGCTCCGGTAGAAACCCCGACAGCCGCACGGCCCAGAAGCTGAAGTAGGACAACGCCTGCCAGACGCCCTGGGCGCCGGCCTGCCGAAGGTAATCGAGAACGGCGAGCAGCAACCGGAAAAAACGCTCGCTCGGCTCGGCCGGCGGGAGGAGTTGCTCGGAAACCTCCGCGATGTAATCCAGCGCAATCCCCGCCGCGTAGTCGGAAGCGAGCGTAAACGGCGAGGAGATCAGCTCACAGGAGTCCAGGTTCGACAACTCCCGGTTCTCCCGTTCGAAATAGAACATCCTTACATGCGACAGCCGCTCCAGCCCGCTTCCGAACGGGCTTTTCGGCCGCCGCGCGCGGCGCGCCACCCCGCGCAGCTTGCCCTCCTCCCGGGTGAAAAAGCTGACAATGAGGTCCGCTTCCCGGAGCGGATACGTTCGTAAAATGAGGGCTTCGCTGACACGAGCCGGCACACGCGAACCTTCAGATTATCACAAAGACAGAGTGGAACTTCCGGGTTCCGGCAAGGCGGCGCGCACGAGTGTTCCCCGGCGCTGCCGCACGGCGGCCGCCCGTGTCTCGCGTTCGCTGGCCCCAAAGCGGGCGCGCGGAATTTTTCAGAGGCGCGTAATCAGCGCACGAACTCGACCGGCGTGCGGTGAGGGATAAGGCCGCGCTCGAAGCCGAGGCTATAGAGCTTCTCGACGGCGAGGGGCACCTGGTCGCCGCAATCCACCGTGAAGTGGTTTACGTACATGCCGACGAACTTCTCGGCCAGCCGCGGCTCCATGTCGCGCGCGAACTGCATGGCGTAGTTGAGCGCCTCTTCATGGTTGTCGAGCGCGTACTGGATGCTCTCGCGCATCATGCGGCAACATTCCTGGCGAATGTCGGGTGTCAGCGAGCGCAGGATGGCGTTGGCGCCCAGCGGCAGCGGCAGCGAGAATTCCTGCTTCCACCACGCCCCGAGATCGAGCACTTTGTGGAATCCGCCTTTCGCATACGTGAGCTGCCCCTCGTGAATCACCAGGCCGAGATCGGCTGAGCGCTCCGTGACCGCATCCATCACCTTATCGAACGGAACCACCAGCGCCTCGAAATCCGGCTCGACGATCTTCAGCGTCAGATACGCCGTGGTCCAGGTGCCGGGCACGGCGATCTTCTTTCCCTTGATCTCGCCCGGCGCGATCGGCCGGGAAGCGACCACGAGCGGGCCGTAGCCGTCGCCGACGCTCGATCCGCTCGCCATCAGCGCGTACTTGTCGGCCACGTAGGGGTAGGCGTGATAGGAGATCGCGGTCAGCGCGTAGCAGCCTTCCCGTGCCTTGCGATTCAGCGATTCGATATCTTCGAGCACGTGGCGGAACGTGACCAGGCGCGAGCGGACTTTCTTCGTCGCCAGAGCATAGAACATGTAGGCATCGTCCGAGTCGGGACTATGCGCACACGCGATTTCGGTCAGAGAAGGCGATGTCATACTGGTGGAGAACCTTCAATATAGCAGAGCCGGAGGCGCTCCGACTCAGAAGCCGCGCTCGCGGCGGCTCAGCGCCGCGCCATCAGGGCGATGGAGCGTTCGACAAAGGCCGAAAAGGCCTCGGCCAGCTTCTTCGTCACCGGCCCGGGCGCCTGTGCAAACTCGTGATTCTCGATGCGGCTCACCGGCTGCACCTCGCGCGTGGTCGAGGTGATGAAGGCTTCCTCCGACCGGTACACGTCATCGAGCGACAGCGGCCGCTCGAGAATCGGCAGCCCGCACTCGGGCCCGATGGCGAGCAGGTTCTCGCGGGTCACGCCGCCCAGGCATCCGGAAGCAAGCGGGGGCGTCAGCACCTGCCCGCCGCGCACGCAGAAGAAATTCGCGGCCGTGCACTCGCTCACCTCGCCGCGCTCGTTGAGCAACAGCATTTCCTCGAAGCCGGCTTTGTGCGCCTGCTCGAGCATCCACACGTTTTGCAGCCAGGAGGTCACCTTCACGCCGGCCAGCGGATGCGCCGCGTGCCGTCCCTCGCTGCGAACGCCGAGCGACACGGGGCCGGAGCGCAGCGGCATGTCGATGGTATAGATGAGCAGGTCCACCGTGGGGAAGGGCTCGTCGCTGTGCCAGATTCCGACCTTGTTATAGAGGAAGTAAATACGCGCGCAGGCGTTGGAGACCGCGTTCGCGCGGACCACTTCATCGAGCGCCGCCGCAACGTACTCCGGCGAATGCTGCACCGGCAGCTCGGTCCGCCGCGCATCCCTCATCAACCGTTTCCAGTGCAGATCGAACGCAAACGGCCGCCCCTCGTACACGCGCATCGTCGTGAATATGCCCCACCCGTTGAGCAGGCCGGCCTGCCCGGGCGACAGCCGCGCCTCCTCGAGCGCAAGCAGGCGGTCATTCCGATAAACGAATCTGTGCATATCGCTTCAGTGTACGCCTGCCGGGAGCGGAAGGAATAGGCCCGGGCGGCGCCGCCGGACTTCGGTTAGAATTCTTTGTTGTTCGATTCAAGGAGAGTCACCCAATGCGGCGAACCGCACTCGCGTTAGGCCTTTTGCTTCCGATCTCGGCGGCGCCCGCGGCCGGTCCCGGCGCGGCGACGGATGCCAAGGCGCTCAAGGCCTACTACGCCTCGCTGCCCGATGCCCATTTTCCGGCCTTCGACGAGGAACAGGCGATGGCGCTGGTCACGCTGCCGCTCGCCTGCGTCGACCGGCCACAGTCGCTGCCGGAACAACGCCAGGATTACCTCTGGGTCCACGACACCAAGCCGCATCTGCGGGACAACTACGATAAGGATCGCGCGTTCTACGGCTGCTTCGACTGGCACTCGGCCGTCAACTCCACCTGGACCATGGTGGCCGTGCTGAAGCAGTTCCCGAAGATCCCCGTCGGCCCGCTCATCCGCGAAAAACTGAAAGAGCACCTCGCCAAACGGGCGATCGAGAGCGAGATGGAGTTCTTCAAGACGGCCAGGAGTTTCGAGGTGCCCTATGGCTACGCCTGGCTGCTCAAGCTCTACGCGGAACTGTCCACCTGGAACGATCCGGAAGCCAAGACATGGGCCGAGAATCTCAAGCCGATGGTCCAGCAGTTTTCAAAGAAGCTGGTGGAATACTACAAAGATTTGCCGCTGCCGATACGCACCGGCCTGCATCCGAACACCGCGTTTTCCATCACGCTTCTGCTCGATTACACCGAGATCGCGGGCGACAAGGATCTGCGCGATGCGTCGATTCAGACCGCCAACCGCTTCTTCGCGAATGATCGCGCCTGCGCCACCGCCTATGAGCCGCAGGGAACCGATTTCCTTTCGCCCTGCCTCGCCGAGGCCGACCTGATGAGCCGCGTGATGGATCGCGAGCGCTTCGTGCCCTGGCTCGACGCCTTCCTTCCGCCGCTCTATACGCCGGAATTTCAGCCGCTCACGAAGCCCATCGATGTCAGCGGCATCAAGAAGGAGGATTTGCAGGCCGGCAAATCGCACCTGATCGGCGTCGCGTTCTCGCGGGGAATGGCGCTCGCCTCGATCGCGCGCGCGCTGCCCGCCGGGGATCCCCGCGTTCCGGTCCTGCGCCGCCTGGCGATCATCAACGGAAGCAGCGGATTTGAAGCGCTGACCGCAGCCGGCTACTTCGGCTCGCACTGGCTGGCGACCTACGGAGTTATGTGCTCGCGAGCGATCGCCGCCCTGGATTCCGGGGCTATCGTCCCGTGACCGGACCAGACCCGCGGCGGTCATCCCGCATTTCCCGCCGGCCAAGGCCGGTCGTGAGCGCGATCACTGCTCTTTCGTGCCCGTCATCGTGCCGCTGACCTCCGGACACGCGAACTTGCCTTCGAACCTGTTGCCCTCGATTTTGAGCTTCGTCTCGAGCGTGCAGTTGTTGTTGATATATGCCTTAAAGGTGAAAATGTTCCCTTCGAGCTTGGGCTCGAGAAGCTGGAGCTCGCCGTTATCGCCGCTCATCGACCCGGCCAGTTTGCCGCCCTCCTCTTTGACGACCAGCGCCCACGTGAGGATTGCGCCGTGGCCATCGTCCGACGTGACGGCCCATTTGCCCACGATCGGATTGTCGCCGGCCAAACAGATCGACGCAAACGCTATAAGGAGCAAAATACCCGCGAATACGATTCGTCGCACTTTGAAGCCTCCGCAATCTTAGACACCACCGCCCGGCTGTGGTTCCAGGCCTGGCGCACTTCACCCCGCGCACGCCGCCTCCGTTGTGTCATGCCATAGAGTTTTCATGCTCACCCTCTTCTTGCAAGGTTTACATCTTTACAATTAATTAAGGAAGTTGAAGAAAACGCTTGACCTCTTGCCGGACTCTCCTTATAATTCCGCCCCAGGGTGAAGTTCCGCCGCGCCGCTGCAATCGACGCGTAGCCTTTGTGAGGCATACCCAGTGCTAGTGGAAGAATTTGTGTCCGGGGGGGGGACTATTCCATGCTTTCTCCGCGGTTCAGCAGCCGTATTTCCTATTGGCTTGCGATTCTCATCGCCGTCATGATGATCGCGGGTCTGGCGATCGCCCAGACTACGGGCGACGCCAGCATTTCCGGCCTGGTCAAAGATCAATCCGGCGCGCCGATTCCGGGCGCGACGGCCAGCCTCATCAACCAGGAAACCGGCGTTACCAGGACCTTTAAGACCGACGCGGGAGGACTTTACCGGTTCTCGGCGGTTCTGCCGGGCCGCTATTCGCTGAAGGTGGAAGCCGCGGGCTTCGCCACGGCAAACGTTTCCGGCATCGTACTGAACATCGGCGCGTCGGTGGACCGCGACGTTTCCCTCACCGTGGGCGGGGTGCACGACACGATCACGGTGGAGGGCGCGGTTCCGCCTATCGACGTTACCAAAAGCGACGTTTCGGGCGTTGTCACCAACACGCAGATCGACACGCTGCCCATCAACACGCGGCAGTTCATTAACCTTGCCCTGCTGCAGCCGGGCACCGCGCAGGACTCCTCGCGGACGTTCTACAACAGCGTGCAGATGGGCGGCGCCAGCCATTACTGGTCCAACGGTTTCTCGGTGGATGGCGTGACGAACACCTGGGCCGAAATGGGCGAGCCGCGGCAGAATTTCCCGATGGGCGCGATCCAGGAGTTCAAGGTCAACACCATCCAGTACAAGGCCGACCAGGGCCTCTCCGCCGGCGGCGTGGTGAACATCGTCACCAAGAGCGGCACAAACGACTTCCACGGCGAGGCGTTCGAGTACGCGCGGGATTCGATCTTCAACCGGGACGACCGGTTCACGCGGGCCTCCCTTGCGAACGTCGGGCTGGATAAGGCGCCGTTCCGCCGCAATCAGTTCGGCGGCGACGGCGGCGGGCCCATCGTCAAGAACAAAGTGCACTTTTATGCCGCTTTCGAGCGCACGCAGACCTCCACAGCCTACACAATCTACATTCCAGGCGCGGCGAGCCAGTATTATTCCACGTTTCAGGGCGTGCACGACCGGCCCATCCACGATCAGATGTTGAACGGACGCGTGGATTATCAGATCAGCAACACCCAGCAGCTATTCGCGCGTTATTCGCAGGAATGGAACCTCATCACCTGGAACGGATGCGGCGGAACCTCGATGGCCAATTGCTATGACGGCCAGATCCCCCGGCATGCGCTGGTCGCCGGGCATACCTGGACGCCCACGCCCACGATCGTCAACGAGGCGCGGTTTCAATACGCATTCTCGTCCTACCTGCTGAGCCCGTCCGGCACTCCCATTTTCAGCGAGCTGGGCAGCTATCCGGCGGCTCGCCTGAACGCCCTGCAGACGACGGTTATCTTCCCCAGTTTCCGGTGGGGCAACGCTTACGCGGACAACGGCGTCGAAAAGCGCTGGGAATGGAAGGACGACATCAGCATCTTCAAGGGCGCGCATAACCTGAAGGCCGGCGTGGACGTGAATTACATCCCGTTCGAGGACGATGCGCCGAACCAGTACTCCGGCTCGTACACCTTCGCGCACGACCACTATTTCAACCCGGCCGATCCTGCGTCGCTGGCCGCGCTGGCCGCTTCCAACGACGCGACCGTGTTCACCGCGACGCGGCCGCCGATTGACACGAAGGACCCCACCACCCATCTCGGCATTTACGTCCAGGACGACTGGAAGGTGCGCGAAAACCTCACCTTGAGCCTCGGCTTGCGCTACGACCGCCAGTTCAACTCGTTGAACGAATTCCTCGACCCGAACACGCTCGCCGGGCGGCCGTACAACGCAATCGTTCCGATTCCCGGGATGGGCGATCCGCGCGACAGGAGCTCGAGCAAGAACTTCGGCCCGCGCTTCGGTCTTGCCTGGGACGTCCGCAGCAACGGCAAGGACGTGGTCCGGGCGGGTTACGGCATCTATTACCAGAACCTGCAGACGCTGCAGAACTTCCCCGAGCTGCGCAACTACGCGCAGTGCAACGTTCTGATCAGCAACCCGGCGTATCCGGATCCATTTGGCGGCCAGAGCTGGCAGACGTTCTGCTCGAAAGCCGCTCCAACGGTCACAATTCTCGACCCCAACTATCGCAATCCCTACACGCAGCAGTTCAATCTCGGCTACTCGCGCGAACTGACGCACAATTTTTCCATCCATCTGGATGGCGCCTACAGCCACACGCTCCACGACTACCGAACCGTCGATCTGAACTACCCGATCAACGGCGTCCGTCCTTATCCGCAGTTTGCCCGCATTCTGGACCACACGGCGATCGGCAGGGCGAAGTACAAAGCGCTGTATGTCCGCGCGGAGAAGCGTTTCTCGCAGCGTTACCAGTTCATGGTGTCCTACACGCTTTCGAGCAACAAGGACGATGCTCCCGAGGCGCAAGTGCGAGTACCGTCGAATTACATGCTGGATTGGGGGCCGGCCGATGCCGACCGGCGGCACGCGCTGGTTGCCAGCAGCTCGGTCCAGTTGCCGGCGAAGTTCACTCTGGGCGCGATCTGGACGGTGCGTTCCTCCCTGCCGTTCAGCGCTTACGTAGCCACCACCGATGCCGACGGTATCAGCCCCTACGTGCCCGGGACCTCGCGCAACCAGGGGAACCGCGACCTGGACCTTGCTCTGGTGAACGCTTACCGGGCGACGCGCGGGTTAGCCGCGCTCAGCTCATCCAACGTCGACAGCAGCAAGTTCAACAGCTTCGACATCAAGCTCTCCCGGGCATTCAATTTGAAGTCGGAATCGCGCCGGCTCGAACTCGGCGTGCAGGTGTTCGACCTGTTCGGAACCGAAAACCTGGCTGTGCCCAGCGGCCAGATGACGGCCGGAGGCAACACGACCAACGCCACCTCGCCGAACTTCGGCAGGATTCTCGGCGTGGTGAACAACTGCTACCAGCAGGCGGAATTGTCCGCGCGGTTCGTGTTCTGATTCCTGCTCGGGCGGCGGCTTCCGCGCCGCCGCCCGCCCTCACGCCAGCGCCGCTTCCGTGGCTTCGAGCGCCAGCCGCACGGCGCCGCGCAGCTCCGCTTTGATTCCAAGCTGCGTGATGGCCAGGCGCGGGCGCGCGAAATCGCTGTCGAGCCGGGCGCAGGTCGCCTGAAAGAGCGCCGGATGCATGCCCAGTTCGCCGCCGAGCACGATCAGGGAGCAGTTCAGAATGAGGCTGAGGTAAGAGCACACCATCGCGAGACATTCGGCGCTTCTGTCCACGATTTGTTGCGCGAGCGAGTCTCCTTCAACCGCGCGGTCCAGGATCTCGATGCTGCGTAATCCCGCCAGCTCGGCCGATGCGGTTGCCGCCACCAGCTCACGCCATTGCCGCTCGACTCCGGCCGTGCCGATGGCAGCCTCCAGCGCCCCGACCTGAGATTTGCGAACCGCCTGCATGCCAGAGCCGGGCAACAGCAGATATCCGATTTCCCCCGCCGTGCAGTCCGGACCGTGGTGGAGTTGGCCATTGATGAACAGCCCGGCGCCGACGCCGCGGCCGATATGCACGAAAACGAAATTCCGCTCGCCCTGCGCGATGCCGTACGAGTGCTCGCCGAGAGCGGCGACGTTTACGTCGTTTTCGATCATCACCGGAAGCCGCAGTTTTTCCTCGAGCAGCCGGCGGAGAGGCACGTTCTCCCATCCCGGCATGCTCGGCACCGAGACCACCACGCCGCCCTCGACATCCGTGATTCCGGGAGCGGAGACGCCGACGCCCAGCAGCCTCTTGGCTGGGATCCGCAGCGACTCGCGAAGCGCGCCCAACTGGGCGGCCATTCGGTTGACGACGGCTGCCGGCCATACGTTTTCTCCGACTCCGATTGCCGATTCGCCGAGCAGCGAGCCGGAAAGATCGGCAATTCCCGCGCGGAGAACGCCCTCGCCGATCTCGATGCCCGCCACATAGCCATACGATTCGTTGAAGCGCAGCATGTGCGGCGGCCGGCCGCCGCTGGAGGACCCCTTGCCCACCCGCTTGATGAGACCCATCCGCTCCAGCCGCGTCACGCTGCTGACGACGGTGGGAACGCTGAGCCCGCTGTAACGCGCCAGGTCGGAGCAGGAGCATGGATGATGCAGGCGCAGCAATTGCAGAATCGCGCGCGAGTTCATGTCGCGGAGCACGCTCGGGCCACGGCTGGTTTTCTGTTTGCGAAGGCCGTTTTCGGTCATAAACGGTTTGGCTCTGCCCGCCCCGGGTGCTGAGGGTCGAATGGGGCAGACTAAAAAAACATCTTTAAAAAAGTCGCCACAGTATGTTATATCGTAAGGAAGCAGCGCTGACAACCCGATATCAGGGCCGGCGGCGGTAACGAGCGGGTGCGCGGGCCGGCGAGCACTCCATGGGGCGCTGCTGTCCTGTAACGAATTGGCGGCAGGCCAAGCTGCGCAAATAGGAAGACGATGGCGGCGAACAAGCCCGGAGCGAATTACGAAGACTCGGATGCCGACCGGCCGCCGTTTCTGCGGACCTGGCGGAGAGTGTATGCCGCGGTCTTACTCTGTCTGGCGGCGGCGATTGCTATTCTCTTACTCCTGACGCGGGCGTTTTCGACATGAAGCCGCTTGATTGGGGAGTCCTGTGCGCGTGGCTGTTGTTTATCGTTTGCTACGGGCTGTGGCGGGGACGGGGCTCCCGAACGGTTGACAGCTATCTTCTGGCCGGAAAAACCATGCCCTGGTACGCGATGGGCCTGTCGATCATGGCGACGCAGGCCGGCGCGATCTCTTTCATCTCCACGACCGGGCAAGCCTATGCCGACGGCATGCGATTCGTGCAGTTCTATTTCGGGTTGCCGCTCGCAATGGTGATCATCGCGGCCACGGCCGCACCGATTTTTCACCGGGCGAAGGTCTACACGGCCTACGAGTATCTGGAGCGCCGCTTTGACGCGAAAACGCGGTGCCTGGTGAGCACCGTTTTTCTGATCGAGCGCGGATTGGCGGCAGGAGTCGCGCTGTACGCGCCCGCGGTGGTCCTGTCGGTAGTCCTGGGCTGGCCCGACCGCCTGACGACGCTCATCATGGGCGCACTCATGATTCTTTACACATCGCTCGGCGGCATCAAGGCGGTAACCTGGGCCGATGTGCAACAGATGACCGTGTTGTTCCTGGCGCTGATACTCACGCTCGTCATCGCCATCTGGCTGCTCCCGGCGAACGTTTCGTTTCGCGATGCGCTGACTGTTGCGGGAACGGCCGGCCGGCTGACGACCGTGGATACGCGCTTCGACTGGCAGAACCGTTACAACCTGTGGAGCGGGCTGATCGGAGGATTATTTCTGGCCCTCGCCTATTTCGGGACGGATCAGAGCCAGGTGCAGCGCTATCTTACCGGCCGGTCCATCGGCCAGAGCCGGCTCAGCCTGGTCTTCATGGCGCTGACGAAGATCCCGATGCAGTTGTTCATTCTGTTCATCGGCGCGATGGTGTTTGCGCTGTTCACCTTTCTTCAGCCGCCCGTACTCTTCAATCCGTCGGTCCTGGCGCAGGTCCGGACCAGCGCAGAGTATCCGGCGATCGAGCAGCGGTATCAGGCGGCCTTCGCCGAGCGGCGTGCGGCAGCCGAACAACTGATCGGGCAGCGGCGCTCTGCTTCCCGTCAGCAGGCCATCGATAATTACAAGAAGGCCGAAGCCGGTTTTGAAGCTGTCCGCCAGGATGCCGAAAAACTTGCAGGCCGTGTGAGCGGCGCTACGAGTTTCCACGACACGAATTACATCTTCCTGTCGTTCGTGACGCATTATCTTCCGGTGGGCATTGTAGGACTGGTGATCGGAGTGATCTTCTCCGCCGGCATGTCTTCCATTTCCGGCGAGATCAACTCCCTCGCCACGGTCAGCGTGATCGACATTTACAGGCGGTATTTCGTGCGAAACGCGTCGGATCGCCACTACCTGGTCGCATCGCGGCTGGCGACCGTGTTCTGGGGATGTTATGCGATTGCCTTCGCGAGCCACGGTATGAATTTTGGAGCACTGATCGAGACCGTGAACATGGTCGGCTCGCTGTTTTACGGCAGTATGCTGGGAGTATTCGTGCTGGCGTTCGGTTTCAAGTTCGTAACCGGCACGGCTGCGTTCTGGGGCGTGCTGGCCGGAGAATCCGCAGTCGTTCTGTTCGCCTGTTTTACCGAGATTTCCTATCTCTGGTACAACATGGTCGGCTGCATCGTGACTATCGTGTTCGGCCTGCTAATTTCGAGATTTCGCCGCCGTTCCCCAGAGGGCGCCGGAGGGCTTGACGGGCTGAGCCATCGCGCCGTCGCCCGCTGAGTCCCAAGCCGCGAAACGAAGCTATTTTTTTGACGGCCGCAGCGGACAAGCCGTCCAGGCCCATGCCACAGCAAGACGCCGAACTCGACTCCCGGGAAGGAAATCTCGAGGCGGACCCTGTTCGCGCACGTGATCGAACTCCGGGTGCGGAAGGTAATGACCGCGAGCCTCGCCTCGCCGGTGCTGCGCGGCAGGCCCGGATGTTCCAGGGGTTCATTCGCATCCTGATCTTCCGTTCCGGCAGGAAGAGCGCCGCGGAGGGGTAACAGAATACCCGCTGCGGAACGGCGAGACAAGCCCTTTCCGGGACTTTTATTTTTTTCATGAAAAAGTAAACTCGGGCCGCGCTCCCGGGTCTGCCGCAGCCGAACGGTTTCCCTCAACATCTTGTATTGCTTGTATGCTGTTGTAAATAAGATAGTTATTATGATATGTCTGAAAGATGAAGATAGCTGGCAACAAAAGAGCTTGACGGCTCCGGCGTTTCGGAGTATATCTTTTTCCTGGAATCTAGAAAAGAGTTTCAGGATTCGGAGACATCGGATCCGGAAGTGGCATGGTCGATGCGACGGTTCAGGGGAGCCGCCGACGGGTTCTCACATTTCCAGGCTGCATTGAGGGAGATTGCAAAAATGGGTTTGCGACGTATAGTTCTGCTTACCGTTGCGCTGCTTACGATTTGCTTCCAGGCACTCGCGCAGACGCAGGCCATCAACGGCAGTATCCGCGGACGCGTCACCGATCCCGCCGGGGCGGCTGTGCCGCAAGCGGCGATCACCGCGGTCAACACGAATACCGGCTACTCTCGAGACGTCACGACGAATTCCGAGGGATTCTTCGTGATCCCCAACCTGCCGATCGGTCCGTACACGGTGGAAGTCAAGAAAGAGGGATTTGAGACGCAGCGCCGGACCGGCATCAACCTCAATGCCGGAATGGAGGCGGTGATCGACGCGGAACTCAAGGTGGGCGCCATTTCGACGACCGTCGAGGTGACCGGCGGTGCTCCGATCATTGAGCCGACGCGCGTGTCCACCGGCCGCACGATCGACCACACCGAAGTGGACAACCTGCCGCTGACCTCGCGCAACCCGTACAACTTCATCATCTTCCAGCCCGGGGTCAGCGGCCACCCCAACCCCGAACTCGGCATTCCCCGAACCTTGAACACGAACGGCCTGCTGGACCGCATCAATTACCAGATGGACGGCATGGTGGATACCGAGAGCGACCGCTACGGTTTGCGCCTGTTCCCGATCTCGGCCATTTACGTTCGTGAGATACAGACGGTGTCGAACAGCTACGCGCCCGAGTTCGGCGGCACCGCCGGAAACATCTATAACGTCATCACGAACTCGGGGGCGAACGATTTCCACGGCGAGTTCGCTTACATGGGACGGCCCACGGACCTGAGCGCGCGGCCCATTCTGCTGTCACCGACCGCCAACAAGCCCGACCTCACGCTTTCCGACTACGTCGTGAACGCGGGAGGCCCCATCATCAAGGACAAGCTGTTTTTCTTCGGCGGGTACGAACACCTGACGCGCGGCCTGCCGCAGCCGAATACGATCAACCCGGCCAATGCCGCGCAGATCGGGCTTCCGGCGTCGCTGCTAGCGGTCGCGCCCAGCGTGCAGCATGCGCAATTCTTCAATTACCGCACCGACTGGGTAATCAACAGCAAGAACCAGATTTTTGTGCGATACAACTATTTCCGCAACGAATACCCGTTCAATTCAGGCGTGGGGGGGCTGAACGCTCTCGATGTAGCCTCCAATTTCCACGACCGCGTACATCTGCTCGGCATGCAGTTGCTGACCACGTTCTCGCCCACCGTGCTGAACGAGCTCCGCTTCGGCTGGCCGTACCGCAATGAACAGCACGTGGGCGGCCCCACCAGCGGTCCAGGCCCGCAGATCTCGATTAGCGGCGTAGCCACTTTCAACGGCACATCCGCGGGCGATCGGTTCCAGGAAAAGATTCCTAACATGAACGATGCATTCACCGTGATCCGGGGCAGCCACACGTTAAAGTTCGGCGCCGGCTTCCAGCAGATCCTGGATACTCAGGTGAGCGCCGTTAATAACCGCTACACCTTTGCGTCCATAGCGGCATATCTCCAGGCCAAGTCAGGGGTCAATCCGTATTCTTATTCCACTTACTCGACTACTGTCGGCATCCCCGGCGCCTGGTATCACTCGTTCTTCTGGAACTGGTTTGCGCAGGACAGTTTTCAGGTGAGCCCAAGCCTGCTCATGATTTTCGGCGTGCGCTATGACCGGTTCCAGTCGCCGAATCCCGATCCCACCGCGACGTTCCCTTACTCGCAGCACTTCCGCAACCCGGGACGGAATTTCGCGCCACGGTTCGGGCTTGCCTGGCGGATTACGCCGAAAACAGTGCTGCGCGCGAGTTCGGGCATTTTCTACGAGCCCTCGCCTACCAACCTCTGGTACAACGTCTTCAGCAGCAGCAACCCGAACGGCTACGAGGCGTCGCTCCAGCCGGGGGCTCCCCTGGCACCCGCATTTCCGAATATCATTGCATTCCAGCCAGGCGTTGTGGCGCCATCTTCCAGGGATATTACGGTCGTGACGCCGAATTACAAAAATGCGTACACGATCAACAGCAGCCTTCAAATTTCGCAGCAACTCGGTCCTAATGACTCCATCACCGTCGGATACGTGAATACCGGCGCGCGGGACCTGCAATATCTGCGGAATATGAACCTGATTAACCCGATCGGCTACCTTGGCGACGGCCGCCCGATCTTTTCGGGTGCAATCAACGCTTCGACCAGGCTGTTCCCTCAGTACAACAACATCACGCTCGAGGATGTGGGCGCCAGCATGGGGTACAACGCGCTGGTCGTCAATTATCGGCACCAATGGGCACAGGGATACCAAATCAGCGCCTCTTACACATGGTCGCATTCCATCAGCGACGCCCCCGACTCGAACAGCTTCGAGGAGAACAGCCTCATCGAAGATCCCACGAACCGCGGGCGCGACCGCGGCAACAGCCGCGTGAACCGGCCGCAGGCCTTTACGATGAGCATGGTGATCGGGCCACGCGTCAAGCTGGAAAATCGCATAGCCAACTGGCTGGCGAACAACAACCAGCTTACTTTGCTTGCGAATATTTCCGAGGGCGATCAGCAGACCATAGCCGCCAACAAGGTCCTGAATGGCGACAGCAAGGCGACTTCGCGGCCGTTGTTCATCGGCCGCAACACGGTCCGGGGGCCGAATATATACCAGATTGACGGGCGCTATACCCGCAGCTTTTTCACATTCAAGGAGCGTCTGAAGCCGAGCTTCATGCTTGAGGCGAACAATATCTTCAACCACCCGAATGTCACGTCCTTGAACATGACAGTGCCTGTGGATGCGAACGGGGTGGGGCAAATCCCGACCAGCTTCCGGCCAGTGAGCACGGTGCTCGAGGGGCGCATTATCCAGATGGGCGTGCGGGTGGACTGGTAAGGTGGTTTTTTCGGGTAATTCGATGAAACGAATTGTCAGATTCTCTCTTATCGCCGCGGTGGCCGGCGTCGCGCTGCTGCCGGTCGCGCCGAAGGTTCGGGCGCAGAACCGGATGACGTATTCCCCCATTTCGCGCGACAGCGGCCATGTCGCGCTGGGCCTGGCGCTCCGCAAGCTGAGCGTTTCCGGAACCTTCATGCAGGCGCCGGCCCATCCCGACGACGAAACGCCCGCGCTGTTCGCGCTGTTCGGCTATGGCATGGGCCTGCGCGTGGTAGACGTGCAGAACAATCGCGGCGACGGCGGGCAGAACGAAATCGGCCCCGAGTTGTTCCACGACCTCGCGGTCCTGCGCACGTCTGAGTTGCTCTCCGTTCATCGCGTGGACGGGGCCGAACAGTACTTCACGCGCGCGATCGATTACGGCTACTCGTTCGACCCGCAGGAAGTCATCGCCAAGTGGGGACGGAAGGACATTGTCGGCGACTACGTCCGATTCCTCCGCATGCTGCGGCCGGATGTCGTGGTGACCATGAACATCCAGGGCCGCGGCGGCGACCGCGCGCACGAAGCCCAGACAATCCTGATGCACGAGGCGTTTCTGGCTGCCGGAGACCCATCGAAGTATCCGGAGCAGATCGCCGAAGGGCTCCGCCCCTGGCAGGCGGAAAAGCTTTACTTCGCCGCAGGCGGGGTTGTCGGCGGGCCCCCCGGCGATCCTGCTCCGCCGGCCGGGAAACTCACGCCGGTAGCCACGGCGACTTACGATCCGCTGCTCGGCCGCACATACGACGAGATCGGCATGGATGCGCACAGCTTTCATAAGTGCCAGGGCATGGGGTCGTTTCTGCCGCCGCTGCCGGGCCTGGCCGGGGGGCGTTTCCGCGGCGCGGGCGGCTACCGCCTGATGGAAACCTCGATCCCCGGACAGAAAGATAAAGATGAAGCCTCTCTGTTTGACGGCATCGATCTCAGCCTGACCGGGATCGCGCGGTATGCCGGGCCCAATCCTCCCGAAGCGCTCAAGAACGGGCTGGCGGCAATCCTGGCCGACGCCAGGGAGGCGCAGCGCGCGTTTGCGGAAGGCAACGACGCGGGAACCGCGGCGCCGGTCGAGGCCGGACTGGCGGCCGTGCGGGCGCTGCGCGCGCAACTCCCCTCGATGGGCCTGTCCGATGCGGCCCGCTACGAGATCGATTTTCGGCTCAAGCTGAAAGAGCGCGATTACGAGAATGCCGTCCTGGTGGCGCACGGCATCACTTTCGACGCGGTGGCCGACGACGGCCTGGTTGTCGCCGGACAACCCGTGCGGTTGTCGATGATCGCCCAGAACCGCGGCGCTTCCGACGTGACCCTTACCGGCATCACGATTTCCGGCTTCGACGCTCCCGGCGCGTGCCAGCCGGGCGATATCCGGAAAAATGCCGCCTTCGCCTGCACGGTAGACGCGCGCGTTCCGAAAGACGCCAAACCGACGAATCCGTACTTCAGCGACAACTACTGGAAGCATCCCGAAAACCAGGCCATCCAGATCTTCGCGCCGGGCGTGCCGTTCGGCGTTCCGTTCGCGCCGTCGCCGTTCCGCGCCGTGTTCCATGTCAGAGTGGGCGGCGTGGAAATCACGCGCGATCTCCCGTTCGGGTTCCGCTATGTGAAAGACATCTTCATGGGCGATAAACGCATGGAGGTGAACGTGGTGCCGGCATTCTCGGTCGCGATCGCGCCGAAGCTGATGGTGATTCCGGAGCCGCCGGCAGGCGCGGCTTCGCGCGAGGTGCACGTGTCGGTCACCAATGGGACGAAGGGCGCCGCGGAGGTGAACGTCGCGCTCGTGCTGCCGCAGGGATGGAAGGCGACGCCGGCCAGCGTTCCCATCAGCTTCGCGCATGAGGACGAATCGTTGTCGGCGCGCTTTGAGATCACCTCGCCCGAGCGCATCAAGGCCGGCGAATATACGCTGCGCGCGGTCGTCACCTCCCCCGCCATGCCGGGCGAGAAATTCGCGAGCGGATACCAGGCCATCGAATATCCGCACATCGAACGCCGCCAGGTCATCAATCCCGCCGAGACGGAGCTCAAGGTTGTGAATGTAAAGACGGTTCCGGGCCTGAACGTGGGCTATATCATGGGCGTCGGCGACCAGGTGCCGGGGGCGATCGAACAGTTGGGCGCGCGGCTCAACCTGATCGACGAAAACGAACTGGCGTGGGGCGACTTGTCCAGGTACGACGTCATCGTCACCGGCGTCCGCGCCTACGAACGCCGGCCGGACCTGCGCGCCTACAACCGCCGCCTGCTGGATTATGCGGAGCGCGGCGGAACGGTCATCGTCCAGTACAACAAGATGGAGTTCAACCAAGCACAGTACGGGCCCTATCCGGCCAAAGTCAGCCGGGACCGCGTTTGCGATGAGACCGTGCCGGTGAAGGTGCTGGCGCCGGACGACCCGGTGTTCAACTACCCGAACAAGATAACGCCCGCCACGTGGGCCAACTGGGTCCAGGAGCGCGGCCTGTATTTCCTGGGCGAGAAGGATTCGCGGTACATCGACTTGGTCGCCATGACGGATTCGTTCAAGGACAATCCGGGCGAGAAACTCGGTTCGCTGGTGGAGGCGAAAACCGGCAAGGGGCGCTGGGTCTATCTCGGACTCGCGCTCTGGCGGCAACTGCCGGCCGGAACGGACGGCGCGTACCAGTTGATGGAGAATCTTCTCAGCCTGGGAAAGGGCGCGGCGGCGTCCGGCAATCAGAAGAGGGCGGGTCGCTAACCATGGCCCAATTCGCTCGCGAATATATCAAATACGTTCTGAACGACAACTTCGAGGATGCGAAGTCGTTGTTTCTGTCGCCGTTGATGTCGATTCACTACGCGCACCTGGTGATGCTCGCGTCGCAGGGGATCGTTTCGCCCGGCGACGCTCACGCGATCCGCGAGGCGCTCGATTCCATCTCGCTCGATGAAGTGCGGCGGACGCCGTACGACGGCGAGTGCGAGGATCTTTACTTCCATATCGAGCGCCTGATCATCGCCGCGTGCGGCGAGAACGTCGCCGGACGCCTGCATACGGCGCGGAGCCGAAACGACATCGACGCCACTATGTACCGCATGCGGCAGCGCGATTTCCTGCTGGATTTGCTGGCCGCCAACCTCGACCTCCGGCGCACGTTGCTCGATCTGGCCTGCCGTCACCGGGAGACCATCTTCGCGGTCCACACGCACACGCAGCGGGCCCAGCCGACCAGCGTGGCGCACTACATGCTGGCCGTTGTCGAGCAGTTGGAGCGGGATGCCGCCCGGTTGATGAGCGCATACGATCGTACAAACCGGAATCCGCTCGGTTCGTGCGCGATCACCGGCACGGGCTTCCCGATTGACCGCCGGCTTACTTCCGAGCTTCTGGGATTCTGCGGGCCCACGGTGAACACTTACGGCAGCATCGCGGCCGTGGACTACCTGCTCGAAAGCGCATCGGCGGCGGCGGTGCTTCTCACCGGCCACGGCCGGTTCGTGCAGGACCTCTTGTTGTGGAGCACGGCGGAGTTCGGCTACCTGCGGCTGGGCGACGGATTCGTGCAGCCAAGCAGCATCATGCCGCAGAAGCGCAATCCGGTCGCGCTCGAACACGCGCGCGCCATCGGCAGCAAGGCGCTGGGCCAGGCGCTGGCGGTGATGACGGCGATCCACAACACTCCCTTCGGCGACATCGTAGACACGGAGGACGATCTGCAGCCGCTGGTCGCGGCCATGTTTCGCGATGCGGTCCGCACCGTGAGCCTGGTCGCGGCGGCGATGAAGACCGCGGAATTCGATCCCGCGGACCTGGAGGCGCGGGCCGGCGACGGCTGGACGACGCTGACGGAACTGGCCGATACGCTGGTGCGCGAGGAAGGCCTGACGTTCAAATCGGCGCATGCGATTGCACGGCGGCTCGTAGCCGCGCACAACGGGCTTCCGGCACGGCCGCTGACCGCCCTGTTGGCGGAGGTTTCTCAGGAACTGCTTGGCAGGGCAATTTTGTATGATGAAGACCGGTTCGCCGCCGTCCTGAGCCCGCGCCATTTCGTTTCCGTGCGCCGCACATGGGGCGGTCCGGCGCCCGAGGAGACGGAACGTGCGGCCGGCGCCTCGCGCGCGCAGCTCGATGCCGACGAGGCATGGCGAAAGAACGCGGCCGATGCGCTGCGAGAAGCCGGACAAGCGTTGCGTGAGCGGAGCGCCGCTCTGTAAGCAAGCGGAACGAACGCAATTACCCGGGCGCGTCTGTCGTGTCCAGGTGCGTTTCCCGCAAAGCCTATGAAGATAATCGGTGCAGTCGATATCGGTGGCACGAAGATCGCTGTGGGTGCGGTTTCAGAGCACGGCGACATCCTGTGCCGTCTGGAAACGGCGACGCGCAGTGACAGGGGCTTCGCCGCTGCCATCGCAAGCACAAAGGACATGCTGCGCCAGGTGAGCCGGCGGATGGGCGCCGGCTATGCGGGCATCGGCGTGGCGTGTCCGGGACCGCTCAACCCGTTCACCGGACTGATCGGCGACGTGGGAACCCTGCCGGGCTGGCAGAATCACAACGTAGTGGCGGAGCTGGCCCGGGAATTCGGCGTGCCGGTCGTACTCGAGAACGATGCCGATGCGGCGGCGCTGGCGGAAGCCGGTTGGGGCAAGGCGAAAGACAGCCGGCGGCTGATCTATGTCACCGTCAGCACCGGCATCGGGGCCGGAATCATTTACTCGGGTGAACTCTACCGCGGCGTGGAAGGCGCGCACCCGGAGATCGGGCATCAGGTGCTGGACGCATCGGGCCCCCTGTGTTACTGCGGCGCCCGGGGCTGCTGGGAGTCGCTGGCCAGCGGTCCCGCATTGGCCGCCTGGTTCAAACAGCAGGATCCCGGAATCGGCGAAGTGACCTGCGAACAGATTTGCGCCCGCGCGCGCGACGGAGACGAACTGGCGCTTCGCGCCGTGGAGCGCGAGAGCTACTACATCGGGCTCGGGCTGGCCAACCTGATTACCGTTTTCGCGCCCGAGGTGATCGTGCTCGGCGGCGGCGTGATGAAGAGCGCCGACCTGTTGCTGGACCGCGCGCGCGAAGTAATCCGAAACATCGTCACGCAGGTCCCGTGGGAAAAGACCCGGCTCATGCCGGCATCGCTGGGCCCGGACACGGTGCTCGCCGGGGCCGCCATGGGCTGGATCGCGCGCGTCCGGCCTATGTCCGGAAATGGGAGGAAGCCGCCGGACCGGATGCCGTGCCTGTGATGCACGGCCTCCGGGGTGGCGCACGCGCCCCGGCTCCCTGCGCGACAGCCGCGCCTCAGACCGCGCAGCCCTTGCGCCACTTGGCGAGTTCGGCGGTGAGGGCGTCGCGCACGCTGATGAACCCTTCGTTATCGTACAGGTTCATCGTCTCGCCTTCGTCCTTGACCAGGTCGTAGAGCTCGTTCAAACCCTTGCCGCCGTCGCGCAGCACCAGCTTGTAGCGCGTGTCGCGCACCATCTCGGTGTTGCCGAGGCGCGAGAAGGCGAGGTTGGACCAGGGGCGCTTCTTGGGGAACGGCTCGCTCTGGACCGCCGGCAGATAGCTTTGACCGCAGAAGCCGGCGCCCTGCAGCGCGGGCATGCCGAGGGCATCAAGAAGCGTCGGCAGCAGGTCGTCGGCGCCCACCACCTCCGGGCGCGCCGCTTCGGGCGGCGTTTTTCCGAGCCAGCTCCAGATCATCGGCGTGCCGACGGATTCCGCGTACATGTTCGCCGGATCGGTGGCCGTGCCGTCTCCCCACAGCCCATGCCGGCCCATCAGGAAGCCGCTGGGGCTCGTGAAGATGACGATGGTGTTGTCGCGCAACTTGCGCTCGTCGAGCTTCTTGAGCAGCGGCGGAATCTGGTCGTCGAGCGCGGTGACGGACGCGGCGCACTTGCGCAGGCTGTCGAAGATGTCCGCGAACGCCCCCTTGCCGCGCATCGACTCGTCCGGGGGCTGCCAGCCGATATTCAGGAACTCCGTGGTGGCGTACATGTCGATGTACTTCGCCGGAATGCCTTCGTATGGCTCGCTGGGATTGAGGTGGCTGACCACGAGGAAAAACGGGTCGCCGGACTTGCGCGCGTCGAGGAACTCGAGCGCTCCGCGCGTGATCAGCTCGGGAAGGAAGCCCTTCTCCTGAACCATACTGCCGTTGCGGCACATCGCCGGGTTCTCGTAGGACGCAGGCGCTTCCGGCAGCGTGTACCAGAACTGGAAGCCGTTGCGCGGCTTCCTGCCGTCGCCGATATCCCATCGCCCCGAGTACCCGCAGGCATAGCCTTTGGCGGCGAGCATGTCGGAGAGGAACTGCGGATTGGACGCGGCGCCCACCGCGCGGCCCGCAAGCAGCGAGGCGCGGCCCTCGGCCGGCGAGGGTGCGCCGGCCACGTGATTCGTGAACCGCGTGCCCGTGCGCGCCAGCAGATCGATGTTCGGCGTGCGGATGTCTTTGTTGCCGTAACAGCCCAGCATCCACGCGCCGAGGCCGCCGGCGGTGATCAGCAATACGTTGGTGCGCGGCGGCGCGGGTTTCTTCGCAAACAGCGCGGCCGCACCGGCCGCTCCCAGCAAAACTTCACGACGGGTCAAAAACACACTGCTCTCCTGCCGGCGCCGTCAGAGGATGACGGCTCCGGTCCCCTGTATCTGATAGATAGTCCTGGCGGACGTGATCGAGGACGTGTCAACCTTGCGGTTGTTTTCCCTGGCCTCGTGCAGCGCGGCCTCGATCGCCTGTTGCTTCGTCATTTCGATCTTGACCAGTTTGCCCTCCGCGATGGCGGTCTTTCCGGGCGCATCCTTCGGGAACACGATCTCTCCCTCTTTCACCTTGATGCGAATCGCTTTGCCGCTGGCGGGATCGGCGATCTCCATCCAGCAGCCCATCTTCTGGCACACGTCCCGCACGGTACCTTTCACCTGCACGGTTTTCCCGACGTAAGCCTCCGGGTTGGCCACGAGTTTGTCGATCGCGGTGGTCTCCTTCAATGCGAGCGGCTTCCCGAGTTTCGTCTGGCCGGCAGCGACGGCAGCCAGCATGATGAACAGGGACAGGATGAGTTTCATCTCAGGCCTCCACCGAATCTACTATCGTACAACCTGCATGCGGGCAAAAGCCCGCCCCGAAAGAAATCCGGTTCCCATTCCGCCGTGCTACGCTGGGAACCGCTGAATCTCCGGAGTCCGGCCCCATGCTGCAGCGCACCAAACGAGTGCTCCTCTGGCCGGTGAGCTTCGTTCGGCTGGCCTCCCGCGGCGAGTGGCGGGAAATCATCTACAAGGCCCGCGTAATTGCGCAGCATCTGGATTTTGCCGCGTCAGAGCCGGAACTGCGGGCCGCACGCACGCATCCCGGCGCGAAACCGTACTACCCGAGCGGCGGCCCGGAATTGGAGTCGATCCTACGCGACGCCGGAATCCGGCGGGAGGACTCGATTCTGGACCTGGGCGCCGGCAAGGGCGCGGCGCTGATTACGATGGCGAAGTTTCCGTTTTCGAGACTGGCCGGAGTGGAAATCAGCGCGGATCTTGCCGGGATCGCGTTAAACAACTTCAGCCGCCTCGGATTGAAGAACATCGAGATGTACTGTGAGGACGCTGCGTCGTTCGCGGCATACGAGCGATTCACGTACATCTACATGTTCAACCCGTTTTTTGCATCGATCATGGAGCCGGTAATCGAGCGGATCGCCGAGGCGGTGAACCGCAGTAAGAGGCCGATGAGAATCATCTACAAAGCGCCCACCTGCCACGATCTGCTGGTGCGAGCAGGCTGCCGCGTGATTCGCAGGTATGATTGCGGCTCGGAATTGCCGACGACCGTCTACGAAATGTCGCCCCGCATCTAGTCGCTCCGTGCCGGCGCTAGAATACCCGATGAGGTCTGTATGCGCTTTCATGCCCGATTTTTGATACTTCTCGCTACTGCCGCGTGCGCCGCGGCCGCCCCGCCCGCGACCATGCGGCTGGACTTTTACCATACCGGCAACAGTACGCAGGAACTGTTCGGCCTGGACCGCGTCGTGATCGAACCGCTGCCCTGGCCCGGCAACCCGGCGCGGCCGCTCGACAACACGAACCGCGGCGCCTACTTCTTCGAGGTGAAGGACGCGGCCTCCGGGCGCACGCTTTACTCGCGCGGCTTCTCGTCCATTTACGGCGAGTGGGTCACGACCGAGGAGGCGAAACATGTGACGCGGACGTTTTCCGAGTCGCTGCGCTTCCCCGCGCCGGACGCCCCCGTCGAGATCGTCGTGAAAAAGCGCGGCGACGACATGCAGTTCCGCGATGTCTGGACCACGAAGGTGGACCCGAAGAACAAGTTCATCGACCGTTCGAAGGCTCCGGCCCCGGCGAAACTCATCACGGTCGAGCAGCACGGAGATCCGTCGATGAAGGTCGACCTGCTGTTCCTCGGCGAGGGCTATACGGCGGCGGAGTCGGCGAAATGCGAGGCCGACATCCGGCACCTTTCGGCCGGCGTGTTCACTTACTCGCCGTTCAAGGAGCGCCGCGAGGATTTCAACGTGTGGGCCTTGTGCGCGCCCTCCCCGGAGTCCGGCGTTTCACATCCCTCGGCGGGCGTTTACCGCCGCACGCTATTCGGCTCGACCTTCGACGCGTTCGGCACCGAGCGCTACGCGCTCTCCTTCGACGTGCGCGCGCTGCGCGAGATCGCCTCGTATGCGCCCTATGACGTGCTGGGCATCGTGATGAACTCGAAGGAGTACGGCAACGGCGGCATCTTCGGGCTGTACGCGGGCGTGAGCGTCGATTTTCCGAGCGCGGTTTCGGTGTTCATACACGAGTTCGGCCACCACTTCGCCGATCTCGCCGACGAGTATTACTACAACGCCAACGTCGCTTACGCGCCGGCGACGCGCAAGGTGGAGCCGTACGAGCCGAACGTGACGGCGCTGCTCGATCCGAAGAACCTGAAGTGGAAGAGCCTGGTGGAGCCCGGCACGCCGATTCCGACGCCGTGGGACAAGGACGGCTACGAAAATGCCTATCCGCGCGCGCAGGAGAAGGCGAAGCAGATGCGCGCCGAGAAGCGGCCCGAAGAGGAGATCCGCGCGGTGCTGCGGGGCGCGCGGGCGGCCCAGGAGAAGGCGCTGGCCGAGGGTCCGTACGCGGGCAAGGTCGGGGCATTCGAAGGCGCGAAGTACGAGGTGAAGGGCTACTACCGGCCCGAACAGCGCTGCATCATGATCTCCGGCGACTCGTTCTGCAAGGTGTGCCAGAAGGCGATCGAGGACATCATCGATTTGTATTCGCGGAATTAGTTACGGGCGCACAAATTTGCGAGCCTGGCCGGCGGCTTCGGTGACCGCCTCGGCGGCGAGATAGCCGCTGCGAACCGCGCCTTCCATGGTGGCGGGCCAGCCGGTGCGGGTCCAGTCGCCTGCCAGGAAAAGATTGGGGACCGCGGTGCGCGCCGAGGGGCGAACGGCCTCCAGTCCGGGCCGGGCGGAAAAGGTTGCGCGCGCTTCCTTCACCACGTGCGCTTTCTCCAGGCGCGCCCCGGCGACCTTCGGGAAGAACTCGGCCAGTTCGCGCAGCGCGAGCGCGATGACGTCGTTGCGGCTCTTCTCGAGCAGGCTTCGCGACGCGCTCACCACAAGCTGCACATAACGCCCCTCGCCCTTGTTGAACGCCCACTGGATGGTGCGGTCGAGCAGCGTGGCATGCGGCAGGTCCATCACCGGCCGGTCGAACCACAGGTGAATGCCCGTGATGGGCGAGTGCTCGAAAACCGACACGTCCAGGTTCAGTTCGGGCACCAGCGCGGCGGCGCGATCGAAGGGCACAGCGCAGACGTGGTAATCGCCGGGGATCGCGCACAACCGTTCGACAGGCGCGCGCAGATGAATGCGCACGTTCGGCAAACGCGTCCAGCGCTCGGCGCTATAAAGCTCGCCGAGCGGCACGGCGGAGAGTCCCATGTCGGACGCGTTGCGTTTCGAAAAGAACGCCAGCTTGAATACCATGAAGCCGTGGCGCGCGGCCATGCGGTCCAGTTCCTCGTTGATGGCGCTGACGAGCACCTGCCGCCAGAAGCGGTCGATCGCTCGCCGGCTCTGGCGCTTTTCGCAGAGCCAGCCGAGCATCGTGATGCTATCGAGATCGGTGCGGCGCGCGTACTCGCGGTCGAGCGCCGCCAGCGCGCGCATGATGCCGAGCTTGTCGCCCGCGCCCAGAAACGGCAAGCCCACGAACGACAGCGCGCCCGCTTTGAATGCCGAGCGCCGGCCGCCGGGCTCGACGAAGTTGAACTCGCGGTAAAAACGGATGCGATCGCGCACGCCAAGCCGGTCGTAGAAGTCGAGCAGGTTGACGAAACACGCCATCAGCACGTGCTGGCAGTTGTCGATGATCCCGGTCTCGCTCCCGCCCGGCGCGGGATAGGAAGCGGCGCGCCCTCCCAGGAAGGGCCGCGCTTCGTAAAGCTCGACGTCGAAGCCGGCGCCGCCCAGTGCCGCGGCTGCCGCCAGGCCCGCGAGCCCGCCTCCGGCTATGATCGCGCTGGGCATGGCCGCATGCGGCCGTAGATCCTGACGACGTTCTCCATCAGGCGCAGGCCGCAGTTGCCTTCGAGCGTGAGCATGGATTCGGGATGGAACTGCACGGCCTCGACCGGCAGTTCGCGGTGGCGCACGCCCATGATGACGCCGTCCTCCGACTGCGCGGTCACTTCGAGGCAGGCGGGCAGCATCTCCTTGCGCGCAAACAGCGAATGGTACCGGCCGACGGAGAAGCGCTCCGGCAGCCCTTCGAACACCCCCGCGCCCGCGTGCGTGATCACGGACCGCTTGCCGTGCATCGGATAATCGAGCACGCCCAACTCGCCGCCGAACGCTTCCACGATTCCCTGCAAACCGAGGCACACGCCGAAGATCGGGATTCCGGCCGCGGCGGCGTGCCGCACCAGCGCGGGAACGCCAAAGTCGGCGGGGCGGCCCGGGCCGGGCGAGATCAGCACGATGTTCGGCGCCACGCGCTCCAGGAGATCGAGCGGGAAGCCCGTGCGATAGGTCACCACTTCCGCGCCGGTCTGCCGCGCGTAATTCGCGAGCGTGTGGATGAAGCAGTCGTCGTTATCCACCAGCAACAGCCGCACGCCCTCGCCGGCGCGCGCCGCCGCCGGCGCTTGCGGGGCCTTTTTCGCTTCACGCGCGCCGCCGCTCAGCGCGCGGAAGAAGCCGGTCGCCTTGATGCGCGTCTCCTGCTCCTCCATCTCCGGAATCGAATCGTAGAGAATGGTCGCGCCAACGCCGTACGAGGCGACGCCGCCGCGCAGGTGAATCGTACGGATCGTGATGCCGGTGTTGATGTCGCCGTTCAGCGTGAGCACGCCGACGGCGCCGCCGTACCACTGCCGCGCGTCCTTTTCGAGGTTCTCGATGGCCTGGGCCGCGGCTTTTTTGGGCGCGCCGATCACGGTGACGGCCCACATGTGGCTGAGGAACGCATCGAGCGCGTCGAAACCCGGCTTGAGCTTGCCGACCACGTGATCCACCGTGTGGAACAGGCCGGCGTACGATTCGATCAGCCTGCGCCCGAGCACGTTCACCGTGCCCGGAACCGAGACGCGCGACTTGTCGTTGCGGTCCACGTCCGTGCACATCGTGAGCTCGGACTCATCCTTCGAGGAATTGAGCAGCTCGCGGATGCTCTCGGCATCGCGCAGCGGATCGCCGGTGCGGCGTGCGGTGCCCGAGATGGGGCAGGTCTCCACCCGGTCGCCCTCGGTGCGCACGAACATCTCGGGCGAGGCGCCGACCAGTTGCTCATCGCCGAACTGCAGGAAGAACTCGTACGGGCTCGGGCTGTTCCGCTGCATGCTCTGGAACAACTGCGACGCGCTGCCGGAATAGGGAACGCGGAACGTGCGGCGCAGCACCACTTCGTAGTAATCGCCGCGGCGCATGCCCTGGCGCACCGTCTCGACGTTCGCCATGTACTCCCGGTCGGTCTGGTCGGAGACAGGTTCGCCTGCGGGGCCGGCGCCGGAAGGCGCCGCGATCGGCTCGCCGTCGCGATCGAGGCCTACGGTCGTGAGCCCTTCGAATTCGAAGTCGTACACGTAGCGGTCGATGCGCTCGCGCTTGCGGTCCATGAACCAGATGTCGTCGCAGAGGAACAGGTGCAGGTCCTTGCTGCCGGTGCGCGGCAGCTTCAGCTCGATGGGATCGAACTGGAACAGCAGGTCGAAGCCGAAAGCGCCGACGAGCGAAAGGTGCGTATCCTGCTCGCTGCGGAACTCTTCGATGAGCGCGCGCAAAATGGAAAACGCGGAGGGCTGCTTGCTGCGCTCCTCCTCCGGGAACAGCGCCGGCAGCGGCTTCAGCCGCCCGTGCAGCGCGCCCGCTTCGAGCCGCAGCGATTCCCAGTGGGGATGATCCTTGAGAATCCTGTGGAGCATGCGGCAGAGGATTTCGCCGCGCCGGTTGAGCGCGCGAAACGCCATATCGCGGCCGAACGCCACGATTTCGAGCGGCGGGCGGACCGACGCGATGTCCCACCGGGAATAACGGCCCGGGTACTCGTAACCCGAGGAGAGATAGAAGCCGCGGGAGCCGTCGAGATCGCCGAGCAGGCGCTTGAGCCCTTTCTTATAGGGCTCGCGCAGCGCGGTGCGGACGACGCGAATGCCGTGACTCGTACTGTATTGAAGTTCGCGCATCGAGGAACAGCTTAGAATAGCACCGCGCGATCAACCGGCGTAGACGCCGACGACAATAATCGAAACCGGCACGTCGCCCATGTTCGTGTTGAGCACCCAGTCCTCGCCGTCCTGCTTCAGCGAGGGCGCCGACTGCGGCGCATCGCCTTTCCAGACGCTGAGGATCGCCGGGTGCGCGGTGCCGGACGCTTTCGTGCTCATCTTCACAAGCTCTTCGAACTTCGGCGCGGCGTTCAGGTCCTGGTCGGCCGCGGCGGGCGTCATGAGCGCGAAATCGCGGGTGGGCGCGACGCCCTGGTGCGCGCCATCGACCGGATAGAAGCTGAGGCGCAGCGTGTAGACGCCGGCCGGGATTGTCTGGCCGCGCCGGTCCGAGCCCTTGCCGGTGAAGCGAATCGCCCCCAGGAACGTGCCCTGTCCGATATCCGTGAAGCTGGTGTTCTGCTCACCGTTTGCCGCGGCGGCCGGCGCCTTCGCCCGCAGCCAGATTTCGCAGACCACGCCATTCGGCCCGACGATCTTCGCGCCGTCTTTCTGTAACGCGTCGCGCATCGCCGGCGCAAGCTCGGACGGCGGCGCGCCGGCCGGCTCCAGCTTGTACTGGCCGAAAGCGGCCGTGGCAATCAGGCAAAACGAAAACAGCAGGTTCTTCATGCTGGTTGGACTCCAATATTCAGCTTACCTGTTGGATGAATCTCATGTGGGGCAGACGCCGCCGCCATGTGCGCGAAAACCGGGCGGCAGGCGCCGGCCGACGTTGTCGCGATCGGCGCGTTACGCCGCCATGGCGGCGGCCGGCAGCGCCTTCACAATATCGCCAAGAAACGATTTGGCGTCGCCGAACAGCATTAGCGTCTTGTCCATGTAGTAAAGCTCGTTGTCGATGCCCGCGAATCCCGGGCTCATGGAGCGCTTGATCACCATCACGGTGCGCGCTTTATCGACATTCAGGATCGGCATGCCGTAGATCGGGCTGCCGGGGTCGTTACGCGCGGCGGGATTGGTAACGTCATTCGCCCCGATCACCAGCGCCACGTCGGCCTGTCCGAAATCGGAGTTGATGTCGTCCATCTCGAAGAGCCGGTCGTAGGGAATGTCGGCCTCGGCGAGCAGCACGTTCATGTGGCCGGGCATGCGGCCCGCGACGGGATGGATGGCGAAGCGAACGTCCACGCCGCGCCGCGTGAGCATGTCGTAAAGCTCCCGCACCTTGTGCTGCGCCTGCGCGACCGCCATGCCGTAGCCGGGCACCACGATGACCATCTGCGAGGAGCCCAGGATCTCCGCCGCATCTTCGGCCGTCGCGGAGCGCACGGCGCGCTGCTCGGCGCGCGCCGCCGATTTCTGCACCTTCCCGAACGCGCCGAAGAGCACGTTCGTGAACGAGCGGTTCATGGCGCGGCACATGATGACGGACAGGATGAAGCCGGAGGAGCCGTCGAGCGTGCCGGCGATCACCAGCAGGTCATTGTTCAGAGCGAAGCCCATGGCGGCCGCGGACAGGCCGGCGTAGGAGTTCAACAGCGCGATGACCGTCGGCATGTCGGCGCCGCCGATCGGGATGATGAGCAGCACGCCGAAAATCAGCGCCAGCGACGCAAAGATCGGGAAGATCCAGCGCTGCTCGGGAAACGCCACCAGGAAGATGCCGAGCGCCAGCGCCGCGCCGAAGATCCCGAGGTTGATCCAGTTCTGGAAGCGGTATGTGAAGGGCCGCCCCGGCAGAAGCTCCTGTAATTTTCCGAACGCCATCAGGCTTCCGGTGAAGGTCAGGAAGCCGAGCAGCGTTTCCGCGACGATCGCGCCCATGACGAAGCCGTGGGGCGTGTGCTGGTAATACTCGGCGGTTCCGATCAGCGCGGCGGCGAGCGCGCCGCAGGCGTGGGAGAAGGCGGTCCGCTGCGGCACGGCCGTCATCGGCATGAGATAGGCGAGCGGCACGCCGGCTACCGTGCCGACGATGAACGCGATCGCGATGCCGCGATAGTTCACCACCTCGGGCCGCGCGAGCGTGCCGGCGATGGCGATCAGCATGCCCAGTTCGCCCGCCAGAACGCCGCGGCGCGCGGTCGCCGGCGCGCTCATCCACTTCAGCGAAAGGATGAACAGCACCGCCGCTACGACATAGCAGAGTTGCACCCAGGTCTGGCTCACCGCTTCCCTCCCTCGCGCTTCTTGAACATCTTGAGCATGCGGTCCGTGATGAGATAACCGCTCACCACGTTCGTAATGGCGGCGGTGACGGCGATGAAGCCGAGAATGCGGCTGAGCGGCGGCGCGTCCTTCTGACCGAGAAGTATGATTGCGCCGACCACCGCAATGGCGGAAATCGCGTTGGTGAGGGACATCAGCGGCGTGTGCAGCAGCGGCGACACGCGCTTGATCAACTCGAAGCCGAGGAAGGCCGCGAGGATGAACACATACAGCGTAAATACGTCAATGTGCACCGGGTCCTCCTTTTCCATTAGCCGCGGTCTTGACGAGGCCGAGCGCCTCGCGTACCCGAGGGTGAACGATCTCGCCCTGATAAGCGACCAGCGTTTCGCGCACGATCTCGTCGCCGGGATCGATGACGAGCGAGCTGTTCCCGCCGGCCAGGTGGCGCACGAACGCGGCGATGTTGCGCGCGAGCATCTGGCTGGAATGATACGGGACGAGGGAAGGCAGATTGAGTGCGCCGACGACCGTCACGCCCGAATAGACCGTGGTTTCGCCGGGCCGCGTCACCTCGCAATTGCCGCCGCGCTCCGCGGCCACGTCCACAATCACCGAACCGGGCGCCATCGCGGCCACCATTGCCGCAGTGATCAGCACCGGCGCCTGCTTTCCGGGGACGGCCGCGGTGGTGATCACCACGTCCTGCTCGCGGATCACGGACATCAGGAACTCGCGCTGCGCCCGGTAGAAATCCTCGCCCAGCGCGCGCGCATATCCGCCGCGGTCTTCGGCTGCTTCCGCCGCGACCGGCATGGAGACGAACCGGGCGCCGAGGCTCTCGATCTGTTCCTTCACCGCGGAGCGGACGTCGTAGGCGCTGACCACCGCGCCCAGCCTGCGCGCGGTCGCGATCGCCTGCAAGCCTGCGACACCGGCGCCGAGCACGAAAACCCGCGCAGGCGCGATCGTGCCCGCCGCGGTCATCAGCATCGGGAACATGCGGGGCAGAAGGTCGGCCGCGATGAGCACGGCTTTGTAGCCGGCGACCGTGGCCATCGAGGAGAGCGCGTCCATGCTCTGGGCGCGCGTGATGCGAGGCATCAGTTCGAGCGCGAACAGCGCGGCGCCGCGCCCGGCCACTTCCGCGCACTCGCGCGCCGCGGTCAGCGGCTCGGCGAATCCCACAACCGTCTGACCGGCCCGCAGCAGCGGCAGGTCGGCGGCGCCGGCTTCCGGGTTCGCGGCGGCCGTTCGCACCTGCAGGACAAGGTCCGCTTGAAACACCTCGGCGCGCTCGCGCACGATGCGCGCCCCTCTTTCCTCGTATTCGATGTCATGGAAACCCGCGGACTCTCCCGCTCCGCGCTCGACAAGCGCGCCTCCCGCTTTCGCCAGCGCTTCGATGACACGGGGCGTCATCGAGACACGCCGCTCGCCTGGAAAGGTCTCCCTGGGAATCCCAATGGTGATCGCCACTCCGAGTCCCTCCGCCCCTCTGGCCGGACATCCGGCTCCAAGCAGATGATAACTCAAAGCGATCCCATAATCAAAATGAGCGGGGACGAAGGGGACGAAGGAACGGGAACGGTCGGCTCCGTCCCCGTTCAGCGGCAAATTCAAGCTGTTACTTGTTCTTTTCTTCTTCCCCTTCCTGCTCGACGTGCACTTCGGTCTTGCGCACGGTGCCCTTGATCTCCTCGGGGTGCTCCCGAGCCTCTTCCTTCACGACGACCTCCTCGACGACGTGCGACGTCTTTTCGATCACGGGCTCTTCCCTGGTTCCGCGGACTTCGATGACCTTGCCCTCAGCTTCGCGAAGTTCGGCCTCGGTGGCCGGCCGGTCCACCGGGCGCCTCTCGACCACCGTGCGTTCCTCGCGCAATTTTACCTGCTCGGATACGGGCTCCTCGACGATGCGGGAATAGATTCGAGTGCGCCCGGCTTCGACCGTTCGCTTGCCGACCTTCATCTGTTCTTCGATCACCGGAATGCGCGCTTCGCGCTCGCCCTCCTTGAGGCCTTCGCGCTCCATCAGCGGAACCTCCGGCGCGACGCGTTCGGCGCCGGCCTCTTTCACCGGATACTCCGCCGTCTCCAGCCGCCCGGCCGTGCCCGCCAGTTCTCTGATCGGCCCCTGCGCGCCATGATCGACAAGTATGTTGGCCGCGTTCTCCGCGCGGTCCCACTCATCCACCGATACTTCCACCAGCGACTTGCCGTCGCGGAAGCTCTGTATGAAGTAGTTTGCGTCCGATGGCGGTACGCCCTTCTCCTCGAGGTCCGGCCTGAGATCCAGAGCTGTTCCAGCTCCGCCCATGGTCCCCATAGCCGTGCCGCCCAGTACGCGGCACTCGCTTCGGGAGAACTCGTGCGACTCAAGGTCCCGGACTGCGGCATCCGCCTCTGCCGCATTATCAAAAACGCCGATTACCGTCTTCTTCGACATAAATGCATCCTCCAGGCGATGCCGCTATATGAGGTGCAATAGCCGGGCCATTTCAGGCACATTCCCGCCGGGCGGCAAATGGGGATAAGACAACTCTTCGGGCCAGATCCACGCTGTCAAAACGAGCGCACGGCGGAAATTTTTTCGAGAGGCTCAGACTTCCAGGCCCACCGAGCGCATCAGCTCAAGCGAGTTGCTCTTGCGCACTACGCCGGGCAGGAGCCGGTAATCGAACTTCATCGTCCCGTCTACCAGGTAATCCTCGAAATGCATGTTGGTTCCTTCGGGCGCGAGGACCTCGGCGATGTGCGCCAGCGCGAGATCGTGGGTGGTGAGGAGGCCGATGGCGCCGCGGGCTGCGAACCCGCGCACGACGGCCTCGCCGCCGATGCGGCGGTCGTGCGAGTTGGTCCCCTGGAGCAGTTCGTCCAGGAGGAATAACAGCGGGACAGGGCCCTTCATGATGTCCACGAGCTGGCGCAGCCGCTTAATCTCGGCGTAGAAGCGGGAGGTGCCGCCGTGCAGCGAATCGAGCGTGCGAATCGAAGCGCCGACCATCAGCGGCGAAAGCCGCAGCCTGCGCGCGCGCACGGGAGCACCGGTCATCGCCAGCACCGCGTTCACGCCCACCGTCCTGAGCAGCGTGCTCTTGCCCGACATGTTCGATCCGCTGATCACCATGACCCGCAGGCCGTCACAAAGCCGGACGTCGTTGCGCACCATGCGTTCGGCCGGCAGCAGGGGGTGCCCCAGGCCCTCGCCGTCAAAACATGCGCCATCCTGCGCGAACTCGGGGAAGGGGTCCTCGGGATGCTCGTAGGCGTAATTGGCCAGCGAGCACAAGGCCTCGATTTCGCCGGCCGCCTCGATCCATCGCCGCACCTTCGGCCCGGATTTCCGCCGCCACGCCTCGATGCCGTAGGCCACCTGCACGGACCACATGAGCGGCGGGCCGATAACGCGCACCAGCAGGTGGTCCTGCGAATGCAGCAGCTCCATCCAGCGGTTCAGATGCGCGATCTGGCGATGCGGCGGAACCCCGGCCACGCGCAGCGATTCCTGCAGCCGCGCGAGCTTCGGTGATCGAAACGACTCCCGCTCGAGCCGCTCGAGCACCGCCGAGAACAGCGCCAGGCCGTACGCGGGCTCGCCGACTACTCCCACCACCCGCGCCACGCGCCGCCTCACCCGCAAGTAGAACAGGACTTCCGCCGCAGCCACGAAGAGAAATGGCTCCGGAACGCCGAAGGCCGCCCACACGGCGAGGGAGGCCAGCGCGAGCAGCGAGAGCACGAACGCCGCGGCGCGCCCGGCGCGCGACTTCAGCATGGGCGGATGCTCGGCCCACCGGGCCAGCAGGCCGGGATCGATAGACGACGGCAGGTCCTCGCCCAGGAGCGCCAGATCCTCGCGAAGGTCGAGCATCGGACGGAGTTCGTCGATGGCAAGATGCCGCGCCCGGATCTCGTCGAGCGAAGCCGGCGACAGCAGCCAGCGCGCCAGCGTCTCCTCGCCCGTGCGCAGCCGCGCAATCGAGAGGAGCTCGAACAGCGAGCCTTCTCCGAACAGGTCCAGGTCCTTCGCGTACGGGTGCGCCGCATCGTCGAACCGCTCGCCTTTCGAGCCCTGCCCGCTCCAGCGGTCCTCGATGCGCGCGAGGCCGCGCTCGTAAAACGCGGCAGCGCGATCTGCAAGCCGGCGCTTGCGAATGACGCGCTCGTGCAGAAGAGCGAGCGGAACAAAGGCCGCCGCCGGCGCCGCAAGCCACCACGCGGAAAACCAGTGCCGCCCGAACGCCAGCCAGGCGATGGCGCCCGCCGCGGCGAACAGCACGAGCTTCGCATTCCCCAGCGCGATGTGGCGGCGCTCCAGCTCCGCCGAGAGCGCCTGTCTGGCCTTCAGCCGGCGCGCGTATTCCTCATGCGGCGAGCCGGCCGGTTTGATTTCCGGCAATTCCGTCTCCTGTCTGAATGATAACCATTAGACGCGGCAGGCCCGCTCGGGTCACGGGCGTGCGCGCCGGTTCGGGGCCTCATCCGAAGTTCTGCGGCGGGCTCGGGGCCGCCTTGGGCGGGCGGCTCCTTCAGCGCATTCCGGCCATCTGCCCGCCCGAAGCCGCCGGCCTTGTCAACGCCGGTTGAAAATTCCCCAAATCGCCGGTCGAAAATTCCCCAGCCCCCGGCAGGTGGTGGTTGACTGTTTCCGCCGGCCGGTTCAGCATGGATTCCGGCCGGTAAAGCGGAGGCAGGCTCTGCTGGAGAGCAACCCGCCAAGGAATAGCCGGCCGCAGACTCATCCAGACGATGAGGCGCTTCGGGGCGAAGCCGGTGAAGGCCTCGCCCTGGGCGCAAACAAAGAGCACATCGGATTGATAGATCTGCTCATGCCTCAGAAAACTCATACCGAACGGCTCCGTTTCGCACGACTGCCCGAGGCGTCAGCCGCCGTTGCTGCCAGCGTGGCTGGCGGCTGTTGATCCTCGGTCCGGGGCAGGAGCCCGGCCCGCCTCCGGTCCTTCAGCCGATAGCTTTCCCCGCGAATGTTGATCGTCGTCGAATGGTGCAGCAAGCGGTCCAGGATTGCCGTCGCGATGATCGGGTCTCCGAAGATCGAACCCCAATCGCCGTAGCTCTTGTTGCTGGTCAGGATGATGCTGCCTCGCTCGTAGCGCGCACTCACCAACTGGAAGAAGATCGTGGCCCCGAGATCGTCCAGCGGCAGGTAGCCCATCTCATCAATCACCAGGACTTTGGGCGCCAGATACACTCGCATGCGCCGATCCAGCCGGCCCTCCCGATAGGCTCGGCCGAGATCGGTCACCAGGTCGTGCGCCGTCATGAAGTACGCGCCGAAACCAGCCTGAATCGCGGCTTCGGCCAAGGCCACGCTCAAGTGCGTCTTGCCCACACCCGGCGGCCCCAGCAGGATGACGTTGCTTGCCTCGTGAACGAAGCGCAGCGTTCTCAGTTCCCGGATCTGCCGCTCATCGATCGACGGTTGGAAACCGAAGTCGAACTGCTCGAAAGTCTTCACAAACGGCAGATGAGCCAGTTGCAGGCGCGCCCGCAGGTATCGGGTGCGCCGCGCCTC
>Ga0078972_1000659_pt1 | contig 124886 bp, 110 predicted proteins | sample YelNatPaOPGAMG01_FD_67568 | JGI IMG/M metagenome (GOLD analysis project Ga0078972, IMG submission 67568) | Hot spring thermophilic microbial communities from Obsidian Pool, Yellowstone National Park, USA - OP-RAMG-01 (SPADES assembly) (version 2) | ecosystem: Environmental > Aquatic > Thermal...
TTTATATGAAATATCCAGGAAGGCGGTTTTAGCCGGCTTAAAGGACAAGGATACAATAATATACCGACAAGATATCCTGAAAGATTGTCTGATAAATTCCTCGGTCGTGAAAGAAATCTATAACCTTGCCAGAGAAGCAATAGAAAAAAAGAAAAAAGATCATTATTGGTTTTTAGGCAACTATATCAATCCGAGTATGGTGCTTCATAGCTCCGTAAGAATAATGCAAATGTTCTTGGACTATCTTAAAAAACTTAAGAACATTGCTGAAGAACATTCTGATAAATTTGAATCAGTCGGCTTCACAAGATTTTTTGCAATGCTCAAAAAGGAACTGAGTGACGAATATCTTGCCAGCGTCCAGGAGCATCTGCACGAACTGGAATTCCGTAACGGGATTTTAATGAGTGCCGACTTGGGCCGAGGCAATAAAGGGGTCAATTATGTACTTCACAAAATCCGGGACCGAAAACAGAGCTGGCTGGCCCGGATCGTGGCCAGAAGAGCGCCCGCTTACACCTTTCGTATCCCGCCGCGGGATGAAGCGGGCGCCAGGGCCCTGGGGGATTTGAGGGTCAGGGGGATAAACCTGGTGGCCAATGCCCTCGGTCAATCAGCCGACCACATTCTCAATTTCTTTGACATGCTGAAAACCGAACTGGCTTTTTACATCGGGTGCCTGAATCTCCATGAGGTGCTGGCGGCCAAGGGAGAACCCACCTGCTTCCCCCAGCCGTTGGCTGCGGGCGAACGGGGAACCCGTTTCCAGGGATTGTACGACGTCTGCCTGACCTTGCGCCTGGACCAAAGGGTTGTGGGCAACAATATTAATGCCGACGGGAAAGACCTGGTGATCATCACAGGGGCCAACCAGGGCGGCAAATCGACTTTTTTGCGAAGCCTGGGGCTGGCGCAATTGATGATGCAATGCGGTATGTTTGTGCCGGCGGAGTCTTTTAGCGCCGATATCAGCGACGGCATTTTCACGCATTACAAGCGGGAAGAAGATGTTACCATGAGCAGCGGCAAACTGGATGAAGAACTCAGCAGAATGAGTGACATCGTCGACAATGTCAAGGCCAATTCCCTCATATTGTTTAATGAATCGTTTGCCGCGACCAACGAAAGGGAAGGTTCGGAAATTGCCAGGCAAATCATTACCGCTCTGTTGGAAAAGCGCCTCAAAATATGGTACGTTACCCACCTATATGACTTTGCCCACAGTTTCTTTGAGAAAAATATGGAAAATGCCATATTCCTGCGGGCTGAACGGCAAGCCGACGGGGGGCGCACTTTCAAAATAAGCGAAGGTGCACCATTGGAAACCAGCTATGGCGAAGATTTATATAACACCATATTCAGGACAAGAGAAATAGCTCCCTAAGGCCGGGTTTTTACCATCAACCATCAAGATTGGCCCCTCGGTGGTTCGCCCGAGAGGCCTCACCACGCTCCTATGGGCAAAAGGGAGGTATACAGGTGCATTTTGATTGACCAGGCATGGTTAAGAGAGCACGGCCTGGGCAAAGTGTTGCCCCGGTTACCGGACGGTTACCACATTTCAGGCATGCCTTTTAGGAATCATGAAAGGACTTTTTTTCAGCCTCGAATAATCGCCGGCGTGATGATCGGTATCGGACATTGCTGCCTTACAGGTGAGGCGAGGCCACGGCCCTTGGACTTCACCCTGGGCTTGAGTGTGAGAGTCCAGCCGATCTCGCTCCGGAGGGCGGCCAAGGGGCCGTAACCGTAATAGGAGGTTACGGTTTCCTCAGGTTTCCTTAACCCCGGCTTCGGCTGACCGGATTTCGTAAAGCTCTTTGAGGTAGGTTGGGGCCGCCGAGGACCCTGCCTTCCAGATCCGGATCATCCTGCAATTTCCGGAGCATTTCCCGCATCCCGCCGACTTCCGAGAGAATCGCATCCCGTTGCGCGTCTGAAAGCGTATTCTGCTCCGAGTAGAACTCCGAGCGCCGTTCCCGCCCTTGGCCCATTCTTCAAACTCACAAAGAGCTTCATCCAGGACGCCAGGGTCGTTTCAATGCTGTGTTTAAAATTTTCTCTCAATTGCATGACTTAAGGTTCCGGCCTTACATGATCGGGCAATGGGTTCAAGGCGGCCTCTCCGGCCCGTCGCCATAGGCCTAACCTTACTTTTTGGCTATCCAGGCTAAAAGCTGACGCCACCCGGGTCGCGGTTCAAGATGGCTCGGCAAATCCCAATACCAGGGCGGCGGCGCCGGCACTTCGATTTCCCCCAGGTAAAGGCCCGGGCCCGATTGGTGTGCCACTTCGTTCCCGGCGGCAGAAATATTATGGGATGTGGAAACCACCATTCGCAGGCTTTGGGGGAATGCAGGGAGAGCAACTTGTCGATAAAGGCAGGGTCTGAGGGCCATGGCTCACTCTCTGCTTGGCAAGAGAGGGCCAGCCCGCTCCCAGCGACGCTTCACCCTGAGCAAGACCCGCAGGCGCACATCATGGGTGCGGACCTCTTCTGACTGCTCCAGGCGTTGGACGATTTCCTCCTCGATCTGGCCGGCAACCTCACGCTTTAAGGCGACCAAGTTCTCCTCGATATCTTTCCGCAGATGCCATGAAGCCGAAGATATGAGCTCCATTAACCGTCGGGCCATCATACCCCGGTCCTCATCAGAGCCTTGCCTTAGCCCCAGCTTCGAGGTCTCCACGACGAGTTCCGCATCCGATTCATGGAGCAAACTGCGGAGGATTTGCCAATGCGCGGCAGAAATGCCGAGGGTATTTAACAGTCGGACCGCGGCGCGTCTTCGTTCCAGGCTTGCCGGAGTCTCCATGGAGGGATTCGGCTTCGGCGTCACCGCCGACTGCGACAGGGAGTCGCCAGCCATGACCCCCAGCTTCAGAAAGGCGTTTTCCGCCGCGGGCCGGTAAAAGTCGTCCTCCAGGGCGCGATCGAAGTAAGGGATGGCCTCAGGGGTCTTGAATTCCGCCAGGGCATCGATCACTCCGTTGAGGAGGCGACGTTCCGAGAGCCCAAGGAGGAACCGGCGGGTATCTTCATCCGGCCAAGCCGCCAGGGACCTGGCCGCGGCGCTGGCCACCGCTTCTTCACCGAAACTCTCTTCCGGGTCGGCAATCTCCCTTTCCTGGAGCAAATAGGCGATCAGAGCATCCCGGGCGCCCAGGCGGGCCAGCGCCTTTACCGCCCCGAGCCGGGGCTGAAATATTTGGCTGGGCTTGCCTGCCAGCAAAAACCTCCTCAAAGGCTCAAGGGCTACAGGCCCCAGGGCGACCAGGGCTGCGACCGTTTCCTCGCCGCGACGCAACGATTCCAGCTCGCAGATGAGGCGATGAACCTCATCGATCGGGGTCGCCATAACCGCTTGGGAATCCCCCTAAAACCCCTTTTTTCAAAGGAGCAATTATCTGGACTTTCATGCCTTCCGGCGTTATCCTTACCGGCGAAAAAGGCCAGGGTGAGGGGGAGGGTAGCGGATGGATTTTCACCCTCACCCTGGCTCCCCTCCCCTCCGGTGGGCTCAGAGGAGAGAGGAAATCTTAAGTGGAACAAGCTGTTAGTTTGTCCCTGCGCTTACAAAGCCTGTAACAGAATTTTTATATTTTTACTCCGACACAGCTTAAGCAAATTTTTTGCTTAACGCTATTGCCTGATATTGCTTATATATAGTGGATAATTATCAGGCAAACTGACCGCACAGATATTCTTTTAGTTAAGCTTATCAATATGATCAATTATCAGTTTTGAAGTCACGGTTGGCAATATTACATAAGAGCATTGTACAGTATGTGTTCCAATCCTTCCATCTTACTTCGTCTATTTCGCCTCTTTCAAACATTTCCCGGGAGGCGTCATCGATGATCGGGTCACTGCCACCGGCCGAGAGCCGATAGATCTTTTTCATCTCTTTTTCAGCGGCCCGGTAAATTGCCTTTTTGGTCAGGCGGAGCTCGATAACCTTTCCCATGGTCGGACCCCTTTCTTGAACCTCGGATAAGATGTCGGCCACTTCTTTCTGTGAGGTTTATGACGGTGGTTGCCAACTTCCTTCCTCCATCAACGTCTTGAATTTCCCCCGGGCTCATTGAGGCCATCTTTGGGTGGTATTCTACCCAAGGCGGGCCAGTTCCTTTCCGGATGATGTCCTCCTCTTCTTTCCCGGCGGTCCCCCCTTTTGGGAAGTGTGTCAGTCAGAAAAAAATGACTTCTGCCCATCGGACAGAAGTCATTGTCCCACGCTTACCGAGCGGGGCGGTTGCGGCGGACTTCATCGCCTATTCAGAATATATTGTGCGCCCTTTAGACCTTCGGGTCAAGTATTGTGAAACTTATCCCAATTCGGTGACATTCGCCAAGTTGCCAAACGCCGCCTGCCCGTCGGCAACCGGCGCTTGGCTGGCAGGGCGCCTCGGTCATCTCAAAAGCAGAGGCACCAGGAGCAGGGCCACGATATTCACCACCTTGATCATGGGGTTGATGGCCGGGCCCGCCGTGTCTTTATAGGGGTCGCCCACGGTATCGCCGGTGACCGCGGCCTTGTGGGCCTCGGAGCCTTTACCGCCGTAGAGGCCGTCTTCAATGGCCTTTTTGGCGTTGTCCCAGGCGGCGCCCCCGGAGGTCATGGAAACGGCGACGAACAGCCCGGTGACAATGGTACCGATGAGCATGCCCCCCAGGGCCACCGGCCCCAAGCCCGGGGTGAAGCCCACGATGATAGGCGCAAGGACCGGGATGGCGGCCGGGCCCATCATCTGCTTCAAGGCCGCCTTGGTGACGATGTCCACACACCTGCCGTATTCGGCCTTGGCTGTGCCCTCCATCAGACCTGTGATTTCCCGGAACTGGCGACGCACTTCTTCCACCACCCCGCCGGCGGCCTTGCCCACCGCCTCCATGCACAGGGCAGAGAAAATATAGGGGAGCAGTCCGCCGATGAACAGGCCGGCCAGCACCCGGGGATCGGATAACTCAAAGCTCAAACCCTGGGGGAAGGAGCGGGAGTATTCGGCGAAAAGCACCAAAGCGGCCACTGCCGCGGAGCCGATGGCATAGCCCTTGGTCACCGCCTTGGTGGTGTTGCCCACTGCATCCAGGGGATCGGTGGTGGCCCGGATTTCGGCAGGCAGAGGCGCCATCTCGGCGATGCCGCCGGCATTGTCAGTGATAGGCCCATAGGAGTCGATGGCCACCACGATGCCGGTCATGGAGAGCATGGCCACGGCGGACAGGGAGATGGCATAGAGTCCTGAAGTGGCATGGGCAAAACCACCCCCCAAGTGGAAGGCGGCCATGATGGCGGCGACAATTACAAACACCGGCAGGGCCGTTGCCTTCATGGAAATGGCCAGTCCTTGAATGATATTGGTGCCGTGCCCGGTGGTGGAGGCCAGGGCAATGGACTTCACCGGGGCAAAACTCTTGGAGGTGTAGTACTCGGTGATCATGACGATGAGGAAGGTGAGGAGCACGCCGATGACCGCCAGGAGAAAAACGTTGAAGGGAGGAATGATGAAGCCGTCTTTGGCGGGGACGTCGGCCATGAAGCGATTGGCCAGGGGGTAGAAGCCGATGGCCGCCAGGATGCCGGAGGAGCCGAAACCCTTATACAGCGCGCCCATGATGTATTGGGATTTTCCCAGCTTGACAAAAAAGGTGCCGAGAATCGAGGCCAGGATGGCGACGCCGCCGATGAGCATGGGAAACAGGACGGCCATGGGTTTGTCGTGGCCGTACACCGTGTGGGCCAGCAGCATGGCGGCCACCACGGTCACGACGTAGGTTTCATAAAGGTCGGCGGCCATGCCGGCGCAGTCGCCCACGTTGTCCCCCACATTATCGGCGATCACCGCGGGGTTGCGGGGATCGTCCTCCGGGATGCCGGCTTCTACCTTGCCCACCAGATCGGCGCCCACGTCCGCGGCCTTGGTGTAGATGCCGCCTCCCACCCGGGCGAAGACCGAGATCAGGGAGCAGCCGAAGCCCAGGCCCACCATGGAGTACATGGCACGCTCCGGATCAAGGGTGGTAACCACCTGGAAAAAACCGGCCACGGAGAGCAGCGCCAAGCCGACCACCAAGAGACCGGTCACCGATCCGCCCCGGAAGGCCACCGCCAAAGCCTGGGCCATGCCGTCGTAAGCGGCCTGGGCCACTCGCACGTTGCTGCGAATGGCCACCTGCATGCCGATCCAACCGCAGGTGGCCGAACCGATGGCGCCGATGAGAAAACCGATGGCCACATACTTGCCCAAGCCGAAGAGCAGCACAAAAATCACCGCTCCTACCAAGCCGGCGGTCTTGTATTCCCGGTTCAGGAAGGCATTGCCCCCCTCCAACACCGCGGCATTGATCTCCTGCATCCGGGCGGTGCCGGTGTCCTTTTTGAGGACCCAATAAATGGTGATCAAACTATAAGCCACCCCCGCCATGCCACACACCAGCGCAAAGTTAACGATACTCATCTCTTACCCTCCTTCGGCGATAATAAAAATAACTGTCGAGGCTTCAGTCCAAGCCCGCGGCTTGCTTTTCCTGTTCTTTGGGCCCGATCCGCGCCCCAAAAAAAAAGACTTCTGCCCGGAAGGGCAGAAGTCATTAGCCCTCGCCCATAGGGGGCGGAGCAGTTGCGGCGGACTTCATCACCTTTTAACTGAAAAACATATTGGGGATTTTTTGCCTGGATGTCAAGCAAAATTTAGTGAATTCTTTCTCAAATGAACAAGGTCTTGGCCCAATAAGAGGCGGCGAGAACGAAATTGTGAAATTCTTGCAAGGTTGTTCTATGTGGCCAACAAGCCAGCCACCCAGAAGGCGCAAACGAACGGTCAAGGGGTAGCGGAAAGAAATTCAGGCAAGTTTTAGGGGCCGCGCAAAAGGGGCCTGCCTGGTCAAAAGAAATTTTCGGGTGGTCACCCTGGATCTGAGGATCTGAGAAGCCCCCTTTGGGGGGACCATTTTAAGAGAGAAAAATTTGCTTTTTCAGCCTTAAGGGGTCATGCTATATTCTGTCTGCCTCCCCGGAGGATAGGGCGCCGGTCCAGCCCCTATAAAGAGAGAATAATTATGAAAAGTGAGACAAAATCCCTTTTTTGGAAGCTTTTCCTTACACTGGGCGCCTGGACGCTGGTTCTCACTGTTGTCCAAGGCATCTGCCTTTATTATCTGGTAGCCCGGCATACGGCAAATAAGCTCAAGGTTCAAACTGATTTTATCAGCAGTCAGACTGAGAAGCTGGTGGCAGAGATGAAAAACTTTCCCAGCTCTGACGAACTGAAAGCCTTGGAGAAAAATATTGAAAAAATAGAGACGGGGATTGGCCTTAAAATAGAGACAATGGAACGGGATATTTTGAAGGATTTGATCCCGGCCCTTAAAATAACCTCTCAAAAGCCTTATTATATAAGCGGCAGGCAGATTAAATGCATTTATTCAATTAAAAATAAGGGAAAATATTCAGCAAATATTAACAATGTAAAATTGTATCTTTCTACTGCGAAAATAGATTCTCCGGAAAAGATAAAGGAGCAGCTTATATTAAATAAAGACTTTTATCTCAGAACAAATGTAAATACGGAAGACCTCGCCCCGGGAGAAGAGATCAGGCACGACTTAACCATAGAGCTTACTAATCCTGAAAATATTCCAGGAACAATTTATTATTGTGTGACCTTTGATGCCCAAACAGATCCAAGTATCGTCAAATCAGTCAAAAATATAGACCAGGAAAAGATTACCAGTAAAAAATTTTATTATATTCTGGGCGACATAGTCACGCCCGGATAAGAGGGCTTAATAGGGAACTGATTGATAAATCCGGAGGGATTTCTGATTCTTAGGAAGATTGGCGATTCAGGATCATGGTGACTCTGGAGCCTTAAGGGGTTTGTTTTCCATGAAGCCTAAGCTTGCAGATCTTTCCTCGAGCTGAGGACTTTCCATCCTTGTTTGTGTCCGGAGGTTCATTATGGCCTTTGCCGGCCCCGGCCTCACCGCCCAGGAAGTCTGGCGCCTCCTGCTGGAAGGCAACATGCGTTTCGTTCAGGGTTTGTTCATGGGGAGAAATCTTCTGGACTTGCGGAAAAGCCTCACCCGGGGACAAATGCCCATGGCCGCGGTGCTCTGCTGCTCGGACTCCCGAGTGCCGGCGGAAATCGTTTTCGATCAAAGCCTGGGAGACCTGTTCGTGGTGCGGACCGCGGGATTGGTGCTGGAGCCCACCAGCCTGGGGTCTTTGGAATACGCGGTGGCCCACCTGCATGTCCCCTTGTTGGTGATCAAGGGCCACGAAAGCTGCGGCGCGGTCACGGCCGCGGTGACGCACCCTGACCTGGACGAGGGGCACATCACCGCTGTGGTCCGCAAGATTGCCCCGGCGGTCAGCCGCGCCCAAGAAAGCGGCCTCACCGGCAAGGACCTGGTGGAAAAGGCCAACAATATCCACCTTGCGGCCATATACGACACCATGAAGCGGGAAAGCCCCATCATCGGGGAGGCCCTGGCGGCAAGGCGCCTTCATATGGTGGTGGCCAAGTATTCTCTCAGCGCCGGTCAGGTAGAGGTCCTGGATACCACCTTATAGCCCGGGTTTCAGTCCTTGGTCATCAGGGGAACAGGAGATAAGATCTGCATCCTGCAGGCTGGCCACCGGGCTTCGGCCGGCTGGGAGGGAGTGGGGCGCTGCTCCCTCCCCCCATTTCAGTTGCTATGCAATTTGGGAAGCCCGGGTGCATATTTGTTATGGCCGTTACAGGGGGGCTTACTTGGACACCAAAACCGGCATTCCCTGGATAGGCCAGATATACCACACAAAAGCTCCCAGGACCAGCATGAGCACGATGCTGGGAATCCAGCCATAGAGGAAAAATTCCGCCGTGGTGAACTGCCGGCTCTCATAGGCGATGGCGTTGGGCGCGGCGCCGATGAGCAGGTTAAAGGGCATCCCGGCGGTGGCCAGCGAAGCGAACAGGATGACGTGGGGCGCCACTCCCAGGTACTGGGCGATGACCAGGGAGACGGGCAAGGCGATGGCGATGGCCGCCACATTCATGATGAAGTTGGTCATGACCAGAACGAAAAACGCGATACCCAGGATGAAGACCAGGGGCGGGGCCTGGAGGAACATGGTGAGCCAATGCACGGCCAGCCATTGGGCGGCGCCGGTCTTCCACAGGCAAAAGCCGATGGACATGGCGCCGCCGAAGAGCAGGATGATGTTCCAGGAGATGGTCTCCATGTCGTCGACGGTCAGCACCCGGGTCAGAAAAAAAGCCACGGTGGCGATGAGCATGATGCCGGCCCGGTCCAGGTCCTTAAATACTTTCACCGGTGCGAAGGACTTGAGCATGAACAGGGTGATGATAGCCACCATGGTGAAGATGACGAATTTTTCCTTATTGTTCAAGGGGCCCAATTCCCTGGCCAGGACCTTGGCTTTCTGACGCAGGCCGACGATGCGCGGCCGTTCCGGCCTGAAACAGAAAATGATGATGAGCCAGATAAGGAAGACCATCAATATGCCGAGGGGAAACATGTACCAGGTGAGTTCGAAAAAGCCGATGTCCTGGCCGGTGAACTCTTTGAACATGCCGGCCGCGGCCACACCTCGGGCCGCGCCCAGAAAAGTGATGATGGAACCGGCGCCCGCGGCCCAGGCCATGCCGATAAACAGGCCCTTGCCGAATCTGGTGGGCTGGTCGGAATCAGTATAGAGGGCGTTGATGGCCATGAGCAGGGGGAACAGTGCGGCGGCCACCGCGGTATGGGCCATGAGCAGGGTCATGGCGGCCGTGACGATAAAGGTGCCCAGGAGGATAAGTTTGGTGTTTTCCCCCACCAGGTAGAGCATTTTGTAAGCCATGCGCTTGGTGAGGCCGGATGCGGTGAAGGCGCTGCCGATGACCACTGAACCGAAGATGAACCACACGGAGGGGTCCAGGAAGTCTTTCAAGGCCTCATTGGCGGTGCGGATGTAGAACAGAACCTGAAAAAGACCGATGGCGATGGCGGTGGCGCCGATGGGCATGACCTCGAAGACCCACCAGATGCCGGCCATGAGAAACAGCCCGAGGGCCATCTTGCCTTCCCAGGGGAGCTTGAAAACTTTGCCGCCGGGGTCCACCGCGTCCGGGAAGCCGGGAATCAGATAGAACAGGAAAAATACCCCTAAACCCAGCAGGATAAAAAAGACGCGTCGCCAGTCGATAACCTTTTTCGGCGCCGCCAAGACGATTTCTTCGGGCATCTCCGGGAGGCCGGCTGCCATGCCCGCGGTTCTGGGCTCTCTGTCCAGGCTGTCTACCATGTGGCCTTTCTCCTCACCGTTCCAATACCGCGGTGGTCAATTCCTTGAAAATATCCACTAAGCGGACGATGCCCACCACCTTGTTGCCTTCCATGACCGGAATGATCCAGGAATCGGTCTGGAGCATGGCATAAGCCGCTTTGACTATGGGGTCGTCGGCCTGGATGGTAGCCTGGATGGGAGCCATGACTTCCTTTACCGGCTTCTTGGCTTCCTCTTGGCAGCGCCGCGAGAACAGGTCCTGCCAGAGGCTGCCCAAGGTCAGGTCCACAGGTTCCAGCCCCATGAAATGAGCCTTTTCTTTGCTCTTCAAAAAACGGGGCTCAATGCCCTGGAGCATCTCCCGGATACCCAGGTACCCCAGCAATTGATATTTTTCGTCGAAGACCAGGACCAGATAGGGAACTACCTTTTTTCCCGGGTCCGCAGCCAGGGCCTTGAGCATGGAGATGGCCTGCCGGACGCTGAACCAGTATGGGATATGGGGATAATCCGTGAGCGGAATCATCAGGTCTTTGACCAGGAGGTCCGTTGGCATGGCTTTGCCCTCCATGTGGCTTTCGCAAGGTTTTTAGGGCATCTCAGGTTCGGTTTTTTCCAGTATGGCCTGGGAGACTTCCAGAAATAAATCCATCAGCCGCACCATGCCCACCACCCGGTTGGCCTCCATGACCGGCATCATGCCCACATTTTCATGGATCATCAGGAACAAGGCCTTGGCCAGGGAATCATCGGCCTGGACAGAGACCTTGATGGGCTCCATGACCTCGCTCACCGGCCTTTCCGCCTGCTTCTTCATGCCCGGGCCGAACAAATCGCCCATGACCACGGCCAATTCGGGTTCGACCTTGACCAAGTCGCTCTCCTTAAGAAATCCCGGCTCCAGTCCTTTGAGGATGTCTCTTAAGGTCAATAAGCCGACAATCTCATATTTTTCATTAAAAACCAGGACTCCCCGAGGTTCGAAGACGCCCGCATATTTGATGGCTGACTCCCGCACGATGGCCACGGCCTGGCGCAGAGAAAACCAGTAGGGGATGTGCGGATAATCCTTCAGGGAGATCATGACTTCCCGCACCTTTTTTTTGTATGGCATGGCAGGCTCCCGATTGCTAAATATTTCACAAATTAAGCTTTTTTAAAATAGTGACCTAGAAAAGTCAAGCTCTAAAAAAAGAATTTCATTCGCAAAATTAAAGAAATTTACTTTGACAAGAGAAAAAGTATTGTGTAAAGATTCACAAATTAAGCCGGTCATCGGCTCATTCTCAGGAGCAGCCCGACATGAAGCGCGCCTTCTGGCATCTTGCGGTAATCACAACTATTATTGCGTCTCTGCTGATAGTTTCGCCGTGCCTCGGGGCCAAGGCGGCCCAGAACCCGCAAGCGACCCCGACTGCTCTCCTCTCCCTGGGCGGCATGATCAAAAACCCCCAGGGCGAGGGGGTGAGGGATGTGGAGATCGAGGTTCTGGTCAATGGCAAGCCGGTCAAGCCGGAGGCGGAAGACCGGCATTTCGCCACCGGAGCCAAAGGCAGCTTTTTTGGCGAATTCTTCCTGCCGGTGGGCACCTTGCCCGCGGCCAAGGTGGAGGTAAGGGCCCACAAACCCGGTTGGCAGGAACTGCCTCCCACCCAAGTGGAGGTCTTTCCAGCCGGAGTCGACAAACAGGGCCGCCAGTTGTTCAAGGCCTCCGAGGATTTTACCCTGAAGCGCCAGATCACCCCTGCCTTCTGGATCGCCGCGGCCATTCTCCTGTTGGTTTATGTCATCATCGCCCTGGAATGGATGCACCGAACCCTGGCGGCGCTGCTGGGTGCGGCCCTGGTGCTGTTTATCAGCTATACGGCCGGAACCTTCAATAACCAATATTTCATGCTGTCTTTCAAGGACGCCATGGGGGCCATGGACATGAACGTCATCTTTCTGCTCATGGGGATGATGATCATCGTGGGGGTCCTTAAAAAGACCGGCATGTTTCAATGGCTGGCTTATAAATCCTATGCCATCGCCCGGGGCAATGTCTTTGTCCTTTCCGCTATTCTGATGATCGTCACCGCGCTGGCCTCGGCCTTCCTGGACAACGTCACCACCATGCTGCTGATGATCCCGGTCACCATTGAGATTGCGGTGACGCTGAAGATCAACCCCATCGCGTTTTTGATTCCGGAGGTCTTTGCCTCCAACGTGGGCGGCACCGCCACCCTGATCGGCGATCCTCCCAACATCCTGATCGGCTCTTACGCCAGCCTCTCTTTTGTTGATTTTGTGATGAACCTGACCGTCGTTTGCCTTATCTGCCTGGTGGTCACGATGATTTATTACGTCTACTGGTACAAGAAGTCCTATCTCAAGGCCGAGGTCAGAGATGTGGACCGCACCATCGAATATTTAAAAGAGGAATACCGGATCACCAACAAAAAGCTGCTGTTTTTTTCCCTGGGATTCCTGTTTTTCACCATCTTTTTGTTTGTCATTCACGGGGTGCTGCACATGGAACCCTCCGTGGCCGCGCTGACCGGGGCCATGCTGCTCCTGGCGGTCTCCCGGGTGGATATCGTGGAGATGCTGGAGCATGAGGTGGAGTGGCCCACCCTGGTCTTCTTCATGGCCCTGTTCATCGTGGTGGCCGCGGCCGAGGAAACCGGCCTGATCCAGGTCATCGCCGAGTGGGTGGCGAGCGTGTCCCGGGGCAACCTGGTGGTGGCCATTATTATGGTGCTGTGGGTGTCGGCCCTGGCCTCGGCGGCCATTGACAACATTCCGTTTACGGCCACCATGCTGCCCATTATCGCGTTTTTGAATACCAATATTCCCGGCGCCGAGAATGGGGTGCTGTGGTGGGCCCTGGCCCTGGGCGCCTGTTTCGGGGGCAACGGCACCATGATCGGGGCGTCGGCCAACGTGGTCACCGTAGGGCTGGCGGAAAAAGCGGGCTACCACATTTCGTTTCTCTATTATATGAAGGCCTGTTTTGTCCCCATGCTCATTACCGTGGGCCTGTCCACTGCGTATTTGTTGCTTTTTTACTGAGCGATCCTGTCCCTTGGCTTCCCGAAATTTGGCGAGGCAGAGGGGGCAAGGGGCGCAAGCCCTTCCTCCCTGCCAGGATTCGGTCGTGCTTGACACCATGGTCTGCTTGAAATTACAATGAGGTCGGTTGGTTACCTGCCCCAGGAAAAGGAGAGCGGCATGAAAATCAGGGTGCTCCTGGTGGACGACGAAGAACAATTTGTGGAAACCTTGGCCATGCGTTTGGAAGCCAGGGATTTTGCCGTGGCCACCGCGTTCAATGGGGACCAGGCGCTGGACTATGTCAAGGCGAGGGAAGTGGACGTGGTGGTCCTGGACGTTCTCATGCCGGGTTTGAGCGGCATTGATACCTTGCGGGAAATAAAAAAAATCCGGCCTCTCACCGAGGTCATCATGCTCACCGGCCATGCCACCGTGGAGACTGCGATTGAAGGGATGAAGCTGGGGGCCTTTGACTATCTCATGAAGCCCACTGAGATCGAAGAACTGGTGGACAAAATCACCAAGGCTTACAAGCGCAAGGCCGAGCATGAAGACCGCATCCGCCAGGCCACCATTGACAGGATTGCCAGGACCCGGGGATTTTGATCCGGGGTTTGGTTAATTTATTGAGTAACCACCAGGTTGGCTTTGCCAATTTCCCTAAAGCTGTTACTTCAGGCTCGGAAAACCCGTCGCTCTTTACTTTAACTGGAATCCCACTAGGTTATATCCGCAGATTATAGCCTTCCTCGATGAACTCCCGGTAATAATGGTCCACCATGGTGTCCGAAAACATCACCATGTCCATCTGCTTGCTGACCATCATCAGGCGGCCCAGGATGTCCAGTTTGTCCTCCAGGGTGGGAATATCGTAGCCGTCCGCCCGGGCGGTCAAGGAATCCTGCTGGAGCACCACCCGAAAATCGGCATGTTCCAGCACCTTGGCCAGGAAGCGGATGCGCCGCGCCCGGCGCACCAGGGTGGCCCCGCCCCCGAAGAAGGTCAGGCTGACGTAGCTATCCTCCGGCCCCGACAGGTAGGACTCGATGGTGGCGAAATGGAAACCCAGCCGCTTGGCCAGGTTCATATATTCCCCGGCAATGATGGCGTAATTTTTTTCTTCCAGCCTGTGGTGGATATTCTCCCCGGCGCCGGTGCCCATCATCACGGACATAAGCCCCTTTAAATCCACCGGTTTGGGGCCTTTCCAGCCCACTGCGTTTATGCCCCGCCAATAAGCCTTCATGGGACGGGAGGTGATGTCCTCAGGATGCACTACCGCCCGGTTGAGGGCCTCGGGCCGCAGACCGCCCCCCAGGTCGATGACATAGACCTCCACCGGGATATTGCTGACCAGCCGGCGGGCTGCCACCTCCTGGGTAATTTCGGAGATCTGGAACATCTCACTCATGGCCTTTTCATGGGCGAAGCGGGTGATGTCATGGATGGTGGTGCAGTGCTCGGGAGTGAAGTTTGCGGCCCGGGGGTCCAGGAGATGCAAGGGGGTTATGTGTTTCAGGATGCGGTCCAGGATCATGTAGGTGCGGCTCTGTTTGGCCAGGGATTCCCGGGGGCTGGCCCTTAACAGCTCTTCCTGGCGTCCCGCGTAGATGTTGCCATAGATTGCGTCCACGGTGACCTCGAGCCCGGGGGTCAGGACCTGGAGGGCGCCCTTGACCCCGAACAGGGCCGGGGTGCCGGTTTCTCTCAGCACCGCGGCCAGGTGGCTGGTGGCGCTGCCGGCTTCGCAGACTATGGCGGCCACCCGGTCGGCGACCACGCCGTATTCGGGAAGGGCCTGCTTGGCCACCAGCACCGCACCTTCGGGCACATCTTGCAGGCGGTCTTCCTGGAGGACATGGACTTGCCCGGCTGCGGCCCCCCGGGAAGCGATGACTCCCTGGCTTAGGAGAATTTGGGCTCCCTTGATGATCGGCGGCACCCTTTCGGCCCTGGCCGCAGGTTTCCAACGCAGAGGCCGGGCTTGCAGAAGGTAAAAATCGCCGCGGGCGTCCAGGGCCCACTCGATATCCTGGGGCCGGCCGAAGGCCTTTTCCACTTCAGCCCCGAGCGCCGCCAGGCGCAAGACCTCGGCTTCAGTCAGGCACAGGCCCTCCAGTCCGGCGGGGGTGGCGATTTCAGCAATGCCCCCCTCCGGGGCGGGCACATGCATCCGTTCTTTGGCTCCGGCCTGCCGGGCCACCACCCGGCTTTCCTCCACGCGGTAAATGTCGGGCTCCACCTGGCCTCCTACGGCCAGCGACCCCAGGCCGCAGACAGCGTTGACGATGGCGGCGCGCTGGCCCTGGCGGGGATCCGCGGTATAAAGGACGCCCGCAGCCCGGACTTCCACCATCTTCATGACCACCACCCCCATGGCCAGGTCCTGATAGGAAAACCCCTTGGTCTGGCAGTAATACAGGGCCCGGGGGGTGAACTGGCCGGCGATCACCTCCTTATACCGTTCCTCTACCCGCGTGGGCGGCACATTGAGAATGGTCTCGAACTGGCCGGCAAAGCTGAAATAACGGTCTTCCTGGAGTGCGGAACTCCGCACCGCCACCCGGTCGGCCCCCAGCTGCTCCAGGTGCCGGTGCAAAAGCTCGGCAAGCTCGGCGGGCAGCGGGGCAGCCAGGATCCGCTCCCGAAGGGCAAGGCTGGCTTCGTTCAACCCCTCCAGTTTCCGGGAGCCGGCCTCGGCAATGGCCTTCTGGATGAACGCCTCCAGCCCCGATTGTTCGAAGAATAACTTCTGGGCATAAGCGCTGACCGCGAACCCCGGCGGCACCGGCAGCCCGGTGCGACACAAGGCCCCCAGGTTCTCAGCTTTTCCCCCAAAAAAACCGCCTTCGGTGACTTCGGCCAGGGGCAGTACCAGCGGCCCGGGTTTGAGCTCGGGCTCGGCCAACTCCTCGGCGAGGCGCTGTCTTACCTGATGAAGGGCCGACTCGAGGCCGGCGTAGCGGCCTTGGGACATGGCCACCAAGGCTTCCACCAGGGTCCCGGCCTCCTGTTCAACCTTGGCCACGGCTGACCTCACATAGTTCAGGTCAAACATGAACTCTTTGTGCATTTTTTCCTGCAGGTCGGCTAAGACGGCCAGGATAGCGTTATTGGAGGCCAAAAGGCGCTTGTAATGGTGGTAGCGCTCCACCAGTTCCGGCGGGGGCTCAGGCGGGGGGGCGGGCCTCGTCCGGGTGAACCGTCGCTTGAACCATGTCATCAGTCTGTTCACTTTGCAGGGTCCCTTCAATGCAGGGAGCGGCGGCTCCCTGCCCTCTCCCCACCTCCCAACCCCAAGTTACCAACCAACAAGGGATTGGGGGAGGGGGTGCGGGGGGGAGGGGGCAAGGGCCCGGCCCTTAGCCCCCTCACCCGCTGAAGTTCGATTATACCTTTTGCAAAGCAAAATATATAATCGAATCCATAAAATCCACCTGTCACCTGACAAACATATGCCCCTGCCAGGCCGGGTCTCTCCCCAATCGTGCCGGAATTTACTTCTCTTTGCTACCCCAGGCCGTAGACTGCATAAATTCAGGTTCATCTCATTGACTTATTAGAGGCATTCGCTATAATAAGGCAACTATTTGATATTTTTAATTATAACAAATAACAAGGACCACAAGCCATCAACCCCCGGAGGCCATTCTTGAGGGGGTTGATTTCCGGAAACCTCTCCAACCCCTCCTGAGCCTCCCGCGGGCCGGGATGATGGCTGCGGCGGCAGGCACCTAAGGGCAAAGAAATACAGGGATAAATCGAGGCGGCACATGTTCGGTTGGCTTAAAGATAAACTGACAGGCTTTGCCGGCAGTCTGAGGGATCTGCCCGATTATACGGAATCACCGGAGCGTTATAAGGCCCTCCGAAGAAACATCATCATTCTCATGTTGTTGATCACCCTGGTGCCGCTGTTTCTCATGGGGCTTATCAATCATTACCTGTACCGCCTGACCATGCAGGAGGAGATCGTCCAGCCGGTGAAACTCCTGGTGAATAAGACCAGGCATTCTTTTGAGCTTTTTCTGGCAGAACGATTATCAGCGGTGAGTTTTATTGCCTCGTCCCATTCCTGCGAGGATCTGGCGAATGCAAGAAATCTGAGCCATATCTTCACCGTAATGAAAAAGGAATTCAGTGGGGTGGTGGATTTAGGCTTCCTTGACCCCAATGGCGTGCAGGTGAGTTATGACGGCCCTTACAGGCTCCAGGGCAAGGATTACTCCGATCAGGACTGGTATAAAGAAACCCGGGTGCGGGGCTCCTATATCAGTGATGTGTTCCTGGGATACCGCAAGCTGCCGCACATTGTCATAGCCGTGGAGCGCAGCGGCATCGGGGCCACGACCTGCTTGGGGTGTGTGCTGCGGGCCACCATCGATACGAACCGCTTCATGGAGCTCATCGCCTCCATGCGGGTGGATCCGGCCAGTGATGTTTTTCTGTTGAACAAAAGCGGGGTCTTCCAGACGCCCTCGAAGTTTTACGGGCAGGTCCTGGAGACCTTTCCCATGCCGTTGCCGCCCTTGAGCTATGAGCCCAATGTGGTGGACATAAAAGACTCCCTCGGCCGGGAGGTCATGATCACTTATGCCTATTTTGAATCCCTGCCGTTCATCCTTATGGTGGTCAAACCCCGCAGCCAGGTGATGCAGGCCTGGTACACCCTAAAAACCGAAGCCTTCTTTGTGTTTGCCGTCGGGGTGCTCATCATCTTTGTGGTAATCTTCAAGCTGGTGGATAAGTTGGTCAAACGCCTGGAAGAATCAGACCTGAAAAGAGAGGCGGCCTACCGTGAAATGCAGGAGTCCAGCAAGCTCGCGTCCATCGGGCGGCTGGCCGCCGGGGTGGCCCATGAGATCAACAACCCCCTGGCGATAATCAATGAAAAGGCTGGCCTTATCAAAGACCTGGTGGAATTCACGCCCGATTTTCCCCAAAAAGAAAAGCTCCTGCCCCTCACCGGGGCCATTTTGCAGTCCGTGGACCGCTGCCGCACCATTACCCAGCGGTTGCTGGGATTTGCCCGGCGCATGGATGTTTCCATCCAATTGCTGGACCTGAACGAGGTTATCGAGGAAGTGCTGGGCTTTCTGGAAAAAGAAGCCCTGCACCGCAATATCGACCTCCAGTTGAACTTGGCCAAGGACCTGCCCCGGATCGCCTCTGACCGGGGGCAGTTGCAACAGGTGTTCTTAAATATTTTGAACAATGCCTTTGATGCGGTCCAGGACGGCGGCAAGGTGGCCATCACCAGTTTTGAGGTGGATATGGATACGGTGGGGGTGTCCATTCAGGACAACGGCCAGGGCATGACCCCGGAAACCATGGCCCATCTGTTCGAGCCGTTTTTCACCACCAAGAAAGGCTATGGCACCGGGTTGGGCCTGTCCATCACCTACGGCATCGTCAAGAAACTGGGCGGGGAGATCAAAGTCAAAAGCCAATTAGGAGCCGGGACCACCTTTACGGTGTTTCTGCCGAAAAAAGCCTTGGCCCTGGCAGGGGAATGATATGACAAAAATGCGGGTGCTCCTGGTTGATGACGAAGCGGAATTTGTTTCGGCCCTGGCAGAACGCTTGAATTTGCGGGGCTTCGATGTCCAGGCCGCCACTTCCGGGGAGGAGGCCTTGGAGAAGGTTAACGCTTTTTCGCCGCAAGTGGTGGTTCTGGATGTGCTGATGCCGGGGATGAGCGGCCTGGAGGTGCTCAAGAGAATCAAAAAGACCCATCCCCAGGTTCAGGTGATTCTCCTCACCGGTCGCGGCTCCTGGGACGGTATCCAGGGAATCCGGGAGGGTGCTTATGATTGTCTGATGAAGCCTATCCAGATCGAAGAACTGATGCAAATCATGACCAGCGCCGTGGAAAGCGGCGGGCAAAATCGGGCCGAGGAAGGAGTATAAACCTTGCGGGACCTTGAAATGGCTTTTTTGGGGAAAATCGCCGCCAGCCTGACCCATGAGATCAAAAACACCTTTGCTATTATCCTGGAGTCCGCCGGTCTGCTCTCGGATATCATCACCCTGTCCCAGGAACAGGGGTTTCCCCAGAAGGAAAAGTTTGTGCGGGTGCTGGGCAATATCAAAGAACAGGTCAACCGGGGGGTGGACATCACCACCCGGCTGAACCGGTTCGCCCACAGCATGGACGAACCCCTTACCTCGATCAACGTGGCCGATCTCCTGGAGCAGATCTCTCTCCTCATGCGCCGCCTGGCCAAACGCCGGGGCGTCGAACTCAAGGTGGGGGCCGCCGACCGGGATCTGACCCTCAGGAGCGATCACTTCAGGCTGCTCCTGGTTCTCGGTTCAGTCGTGGAGCAACTGGCCGATTCCCTGGAGTCCGGGGGTGAAATTATCCTTCAGACCCAGGGCGGTTCCCAGGAAGTCGCTATCCTTCTGGAAATGCAGGGGCAGAAAAAAACCGGGTGGGAAGCAGCCCTGCAAAACCTGTTTTCCTCCCTCCAGGAGGTCTTGGAGGCCTTGCAGGCCAAGCTGACCCGGTCCTCCCCACCGGCCAAGGAGGGGGTCTTGTTGACCATCCCGGCCACTTGACCGGAAGAGGCGGTGATGCCGCGGTTTTTCCAGAAATCGTAAATGGAGGAACTGATACCTTTTTTCTTGTCAACCAGTCAATAATTTGCCAAGATTATGTGAAAAATTAGACAAAGTAAGCTTCTTGCTAGAGAAACCGGCTCGAATCGAGACGTACTAAGGAGAACCGGCATGACTCAATTTAAGGTTCTGTTGGTAGATGATGAAGAAGAATTCGTCAGGACATTAGGCGAACGGCTGGAAATGCGGGGCATCGCGCCCGATACGGCCTTTACCGGAGAGGCCGCGCTGCAGCGGATTGCCGAGGAACAGCCGGACATCATGATCCTGGACATCAAGATGCCGGGCATTGACGGGATGGAGGTGCTCCGGCGGGTGCGGAAGGCCTATCCCCGGATTCAGGTAATCATGCTGACGGCCCATGGCACCGAGAAGGACCAGGAAGAGGCGGAACGGTTGGGCGCGTTTGCATACCTGCGCAAGCCGGTGGACCTGGAGCTGCTGACCAAGACCATGCGGGCGGCTTCCAAGCGGCTCGAGGCTCTATCCATGGCCTCGGCGTTTGCTGAGGCCGGAGATGTCGAAACTGCCAAGCAGATCATGGAAGAGGCCAAGAAACCAGCGAAATAGCGCCGATCAAGGCTGATTTTCCGAATAATATTTGGACAACCGGGGCCGAAGGGTTTGGTTCCCGCCGGCCGGCGCCTTCAGGCCGCCATCGGTCTTAACCTTGCCCTACGATGGCGGCTTGATTTTTCTGGTTTTAATATTAGAGGGGCGGCACGTCCCCCTTCAGCTTCGGAAGCACCTCCCGAATCACCGGGGTTCGCCCTCAAAGCCGTAATTGCCCTCCAAGAAGGCCCGGGTATACCATTCCATAACCTTCTCATCACTCATGACCATGTCCTTCTGGCGAGCGCAAGCCATCAGTCTCCCGAGGAGATCGAGCTTTTCTTCCATGAGCTGCTGCGGATATCTTGCCAGTCTGGCCACCACCAGGTCCCCGGTGACTTCCACCTCAAAGTCAAGCTCCTTCAGGACCTGGCCCAGGAACCGGGCTCTCAGGGCCCGGCGGTACTCGTCGGCCGCGCCCCCCTTGAAGCGGAAGCTGATGTAATTATCAGTCCGCACCTCGCTCACGTAGGCATCGACCGTAGCAAAGTGATAGCCCAGCCGGGAGCTGAAATTCAGATAATTTTTGGACACAATGGCCAGGGTGCGCAGCCAGAACTCCGACTGCTGGGAGGACGGAGCGGCCAGAGACCGGGAAAACACCGAGTACAACCCCTTGGCGTTCATGGCGACCGGTCCCGCCCAGGAGACCTTGGGGTGTGTGATGCCTTTCCAGAGTGCCCGCATGGGTAGTGAGGTTATAGCGTCAGGAGTGACATAGGGCTCCCGCCGGTTCCTCTGAATGCCCCCTCCCAGATCGATGAGGTAAAGATTGAGGGGCAGCGGGGTCTTCAACCGGACCATGTAGGCTTCTTCCTGGTCGGCCTTTTCACCCAGGGAAAACATTTCGGCGATGGCCATCTGGTGGCCGAAGCGGATGATGTCATGCAAGGTCTTACAGGCCTCGGGATTGAAGTCGCTCAATTTCGGGTCGGTCAGATTAAGGGGGGTGATCCAGCGCAGCACCCGGCGCAAGGTCTGGTATACGGGCATCTCGGAGAGCAGAGGGGGCTTTTGGGCCTGGCCCCGGAGCAGCGCTTCCGCCCGGCCAAGGTAAACCCGCTGGTTATTCGCGTCCACCGTGATTTCCTGGCCGGTCTTGATAACCTGCGTGGCAATTTCCGTGTCCACCAGCGCGGGGACCTTGAACTCCCGGGCCAGGATGGCCAGGTGGGAAGTGGCGCTGCCGATATCCACCACCATGGCCGCGGCCCGGGGCAGGACCAGGCCGTAATGGGCCGAAGTGTGGCGGGCCACCAGCACCGCGCCTTCGGGGAAGTGAACCAGGTCCTCATCGCGGGTGATGACGTAGGCGGGCCCGGCCGCCACTCCGAAGCAGGCGACTGTGCCGCGGTCAAGCAACAGGGGCTGATCGCTGACCGGCGGTGCGGGGAAGGCTTCAGGCCGCGACTGGATAAGGGGCCGCGACTGGAGAATCACCACCTGTCCCTTGGCAGGCACCGCGAATTCGATGTCCTGGGGACTGCCAAAATATTCCTCCAACTGGACGCCGTAGCGCCCCAGCAGCAGGATCTCCTCCCGGGCCAAGGCCGGCTGTTTCTGCTCCCGGTCGGGGACCGGCTCTTGGTGCAGGCCCTCGGCGTCGGCGGCCGCGGTCAGGCGAACGGGCTTGAGGCTGATGCGCTGTTCCAACAGAGTGATTTCCCGGCCTTTCGCCAGGATGTAACAATCCGGGTTCAGGGCGCCCTCCACTACGGTGGGGCCCAACCCCCAGGCCGCGTGGATCACCATCCTCCCCTCCTGGCTGCCGGTAGGGTCCTCAGTAAACAGCACGCCGCTGGCCCGGGCCGGCACCATGGCCAGGCACCCCACGCTCATGGCCATCTCCCGGTGGGACAAGCCCTTTTGCGCCAGGTAAACCAGGCAGGCCGGAGAGAATTGGCTGGCCAGGACCTCCAGATAACTAGGAAAGAACTGCGACAGGGACACATTCAACTTGGTGAGGAACTGCCCGGCAAAGGAAAACTGCTGATCTTCATACAGGCCGCTGCTGCGCAAGGCCAAGCGGGGCTGGTAGCCCAGGGTGGCGCTTAACTCATCGTACAACTGCTTCACCTCTTCCAGCAGCCGGGCAGGAATTTTGGCCTGCAGGAGCAGGTCGCGCCTGGCCCGGCTTTTTTCCGCGAGTTCATCGAGATTGCCGGGGGCCGCTTCCTGGAAAAAACCAGCCAGATCAGCCCTGAGGTTATTTTCGGCCAGGACCTGGCGATAAGCCTCCGCAGTCAGGACAAAGCCGTCAGGAGTGGGGAGATGCAGGCGATTCCTGATTTCCCCCAGGTTGGCGTTTTTGCTCCCGACCTCCCAAAGAAGGCGCCGGTCCACCTGGCTCAAAGGGATAGTCCAGGCTCCTTCGGCCTGGGGCGAACGCGGCGCCACCTCATTTTGAATCTGGGTTTTGACGGCCTCAAACACGGGAACCAGACCGGCATATCGATTGCCTGTCAGGACATTGAGTTCGTCGATAACTTCTTTGCATTTTTCCAGGATCAAGCCGGTCTTGGTGCGGATATACTGCAGGTCAAAGACAAAATCGCCTTCGGCAATGGTTTCCAGGCGCGCCATGACCTCGAGGGCGGCATTATTGGCATCCAGCAGGTTCTTGAAACTCTGGTATTTTCGCTTGAAGGTCTCTTCGCCGATTTTCGCGGGGGGGACCTTTTTTCTTTTAAAAAAATCAAGGAGTTTCAAAGAGTCTCCCGTGGACTGTCGAACAGGATGGGATCAGCCGCCAAGCTGCTCTTGGCGCCATTTGAGGGCCTTATCAATGGTCAGAAGAATTTGTTCTTTCCGGAAGGGCTTTGCAATATAATCAAAGGCCTTATGCCGCATGGCCTCCACGGCTGATTCGATAGTTCCATAGGCGGTAATGAGAATAATGGGCAAATTGGGATCAATTTGTTGAATAATTTTTAGCAATTCGATACCTTCCAGTTCCGGCATCCGGAGATCACTGATCAAAACATCGGCCTTTTGTGACTGGCACCATTCCAGGGCCTGGCGCGGATCTGTAGTAGTAAGTATCTTGTGAGGCGTTTTTTCGGTAAGAATCAGTTTCAACAAATCCAGGATATCCGGCTCATCATCGACAATTACGATAGTTGCTGCCATCGGCGCCCTCTGTTTTTCAATCGGCCCGTTCAGGAAGACTTGCCTTCCGGTCCGGAGGCCTGCATCCGGCTTTTCAGGTTCCGGTTCTCTCTGATGATTCGCTGCCACTCGAGGGCTCTTTCAATGGCCACCAGGATCTGTTCCTTGCGAAACGGCTTGGTGATGAAATCATAAGCCCCCCGGTGCACCGCCTCCTCAGCCGCTTCCAGGGTGCCGAAGGCGGTGATGACGATCACCGGGATATCAGGGTCTTTCTTTTTCACCAATTGCAAGACCTCGATACCGTCCAGCATGGGCATCTTCAGATCAGTAATGACCAGGTTGACCTCAGTCTTAGCGAGGATTTCTTCGATCTCGAAGGGGTTGTTGGTGGAAACCACTTCATGGGGAGTCTTGTCGGTGATGAGCATCTCCAGCATGACTAGCATATCCGGTTCGTCATCCACTATGAGTATCTTCCCTGCCATGGCCAACCTCTGTTGTGGTGGTTGCCGCTTCCGCCGTTTTTGATATCGGAAGGGCGATGGTAAACGTCGTGCCGCTGGTCCCGTCCTCGGACTCGTCCTGGGCAATGCTCTTGCAGTCTATGGTGCCCCCGAACTTGGTGATGATGGCATAACTGACGGACAAGCCCAAGCCCGTGCCCTCCCCGACCTTGCGGGTGGTGAAAAACGGATCGTAAATCTTGGGGAGATGCTCCTTCTTGATGCCCACCCCCGTGTCCGCGACCAATATCTGGACCCGGTCCCGGCTGGGGGCCAGCCGGGTGGTGATGGTCAGGTCCCCGCCTTGGGGCATGGCCAGCACTGCGTTGTTGATGAGATTTAAGAACACCTGTTGCAACTGGGCCGCGTCCCCCCTCACCCGGGGCAATCCCTCGGCCAGATCCAGGTGAAACTTCACCTTTTTGGTCAAGAGGGTGTTTTTCACCACCTCCATGACGGTCTCGATCCCCCGGTTGATATCGGTGTCATAGACGTCTTTTTCCCTAGCCCGGGCAAAAGTCATGAGATTTTCGACAATTTTTTTACAGTTGTAACCCTGCCGTTCAATGGTTCTTACCATTTCATATTCTTTAGAATCGGGGTCCAGTCTTTCCAGCAGCATTTCCGAAAATCCCAGGATAATCGCCAGGGGGTTGTTGATTTCGTGGGCCACGCCGGCGGCCAGTTGCCCCAAGGACGCCAATTTCTCGGTGTGGTATAACTGCTCTTCCATTTTCTTTTGGCCGGTGATATCGTGGGCAATGATCAGGGTGCTCAGGACCTGGTCGCCTTCCCGAATGGGGGTAAGATTGAGGTTGAAACAAAAATCTTTGCCCCCCACCGAGATCTCCTGGGTGACACGCTGTCCGGTCCCCGAGGCAAAGACCTCCTCGATGAGGCGATTCAATTCATCTTTGCTTTTTCCCGGCAAAACCTCCCTGATATTTTTCCCCACGATTCCCTGGGGGGTATAGCCCAAAGCCCTGGCCCCATTGCGGTTGATGGAAAGGATCTCACCCTTGGGGTCCACGGTGAGGATGACATCCTCGGCGGATTCAACCAGGGATTTGTAAAGCTTTTCGGACTTGGCCAGTTCATCCCGGGATTTCTCCAGAGCTGCGGTCTTACGCTGGACCTCCTGTTCCAGGGCCTTGGACCAGCGGCTTTCATGAAAGATGACGGCGGCGCCCGTTAAGAGAATAATAAAAAGTATGACCCCTTGCAAAAGAAATTGCCGCAAGTAGACATCATGGACCGCGCCTTCCACTTCGGTTTGCGGGGCGACCACCGCCACCGACCAAGTGAGCTTCTGGTTGTCGGCTTTCAAAATGATGGGGGCAAAGGCGATAAACTTCTTCATTTTCTTGACGATGCCGCGGTGCCAGCCGCTCCAGTACCAGGAAACGCCCTCTTCTCCGGCCAGCATTTTTTCCCGCTGAATTTTGTTGATCTCCGCAAAGGAAATCTTGGGAGCCCGTTTTTCCCGAACTTCAAACGCGGACTTGCCGATAAAGCTCTCTTCGGGATGGTAAAGGAAATACCCGTGGCTGTCGATCACCCAGGCATAGCCGGTCTTGCCGGATCTAATATCCTTGGCGTACTCCATGGTCAGCTGTTTCGGGTCGATCAGAAAATAAAGAAAACCGCTAAAAATACCGGTAGCTTGGGGATGACTGGCATCCACCGAAACCTGATACGTGGGGGTGGCCATGACCAGGAACGGCACCTGCCTGGAGGTGGAATGAAGAAAGTGGCCGGCTCGTTGGATAAGAACCTGATTCCGATGCGCCGGATCCCTGGCCCAGGCCAGAACCTCAGATTGGGAAAAATCGACCTGGAAGACCTGATCCTGCCCCCGGTCATCCACCCAGTAAAGATGCCGTCCCTCGGCATCCAGGAAGCCGATTCCGGCGACCCCTGAATTCTTCACATTGTCCAGGGTGATCCGCATGCGGTTGGGCCACGAAAGTTCCAGGTACTGCAACGAAGGCGACAGGTTTAAGGTATGAAGTTCTCTCTTTAGAAAAACGAATTTTTCTTGAATATCCGAGGCGACGCCCCGCGCAATGGTCAACTGTTGCTGGTTGAACTGTTCGCCGATGATATCCCTCATCTTATTCGCCGAGACCAGACCAAAAATAAAGGCCCCGATCAACAGTAAGACCGTGAGTATTATGACAACTATATATACTTTTCTCGAGCTGATATTAACCATTGAAAACTTTATGACGGATTGTCTGATTGGGATTATTCTGTATCTATTTTTTTAACAAAAGACCATTACTCTATGCTGTTAATCTTGCCCTGCGGTTTGGAGAACATCACAGTGCTTTTCCAAAAATCCGGCAACATAACTGGAGACCGCAGCATCATCAGACATTACCATATCCATCTGTTTGGTGTAAACTTCCAAACGTCCCAGGATTTCAAGTTTTTTAAGGAGGTTGGGCTCCGGATCCCCGATCAGCCTGCCGTCCAGCAGGTCCGCGGCCACGGTTACGCTGAATCCCAGGCGCACCAGTATATCGCCGATAAGCTGCAGGCGGCGCAAGCGGCGGTCCAGGGAGGCGGCCCCTCCCTGATAATGGAAGCGGATGTAGTTATTGTCCAGATTATTGCCGACGTAGGCCTCGATGGTGGAGGCATGATACCCCAGGCACAGACTGAAATTCATATATTCCCGGGACAAAAGGGCAAAGCTGATTCTTCCCAACTGGTCTTCGGCCCGGGGGGTGGCGGAGGTCGTGCCGATGACCGAGATGAAACCCTTGACGTCCAGGGGCCGGGCTTTGGGCCAGGGAATGGACATCATGCCGGTGAGAAAGGCTTGGTAGGGAATGGAGCTGATCTCCTCGAAGGTCACCGAGGGCCGGTCCGCGGTCAAACCGCCGCCGGCGTCTATGATCATGATGGGGACCAGGCGGCCGGTCACCAGTTTGACCGCCTGCCGCCGGTCCACTTCGTTCTTTAGGGTGAAACAGAACATTTCATTGATGCGGACCGCCGAAGCATAGACCAGGACATCATGGATGCTTTGACAGGCCCCGGGGGCCGGTTGATCGGATAAACCCGCGCTCAGGGGAAAGAGGTGGGGGCTGAGACGTTCGAGCAAGGCCGCCGCCGGGATCTGTGGGCGCCGCGTTTCCTGGTTCGGTGCGGCCTGGGCTTCCAGAGGGCCGGCATACACTTCAAGGCGTCGGGCGTCCAGGGAGATCAAAGTGCCCGCGGGGATCTGGGAAGTATCCCGGCCGACCCCGAATATGGCCGGCAACCGGCGCTCCCGCACCAGAAAGGCCAGGTGGTTGTGAGGCTCGCCGGTCTCCACCACCAGGGCGGCAATCTTGTCCAGAAGCGGCGCCAGCGACAGGGCAGGTTTGTTGGCCAACAGGACCGCGCCTTGGGGAACCTCGAGATTTTCGGGGATATGGTCTGCGTCAATCCGGAAGGCCGGCCCCGAGGCGGTGCCGGGGTAGATGGTCAATCCATGGGAGAAAACAGGGGACTTGCGCCCCTGGCCGCCGGACGTCTCCTGAAACGCCAGGGGTTCGTGGGAGAGGCTCCGCAGGATGATTACTTCCCGGTTGGGTCCCAGGCCCCATTCCACTTCCTGATGATCAGGGTAGGCAGTGGCAAGCAAATGATAATAAGCGGCGATTATTCGGGCCTCCTCTTCTCGGAGGCAGGGCTGGTCCTGGAAATCGGGGGGCAAAGGAGCCATCACAAAACCTTGATCCGGATCGTAGGTCAACCACTGTTCTTGGGGACCGCTGTCCGCAGAAGCAAACCCGGTGACCTCCCCTCGGGCGACCCGGTAGCGGCTGGCCCGCACCGTGCCGTCCTGCACCGCGGGCCACCAGCCCCAGACCGCCTTGATGTTCAAGGTCTCGGAATCCTCCTTGGCGGGATAAGCCACGCCGCTGATCAGCAACTGCGGGCTGGGCAGGGACTGCCTTTCAAAGGGGAGCACCGGGCCGGCCGGATCGGTTTCAAGGGTGCGGGTCAGCGCGGTATTGATCTGAGCAGCCAACTGATCAAAGACTCCGGCGATTTCCAAAACCTGATTTCCGGTGAAATTTTTCAGCAAGTGGATAACGCGGCGGACCTGGTCCAAGACAATGGCGCAATTTAACCGGACATACGCGGGGCTGAAGTAATCTTTTTCATGAAGGCGGGCCTGCATCTGGGCCATGATCTCCAGAGCCGCGTTGCTGGCGGCCAATATCTCCGAATAAAGCTGCACCTTCCTTTGATAGCGCTCTTTGAGACTGGGGGACCTGGCGCCCGCCTCCTGGTCTTTTTTAAAAAGCCGCCGCCACAAGGACACGGAGGGTCTCCTTTGTTGTCGGGTGAGCCCTGGTCAGCCAAATGGCTGATCCAGAGGGGCAGACGCCCCGCCGGCGTATTAACCGCCGGGGCAGGCGCTCCCGTCATTTTGAGGCTGTTGCAAATAGTTTTTGGGAGAGGGGCCTGGGGGCGGTGGCCCCCTCCCCCAACCCCACATAAATCAATTTATAAATCAATATCTTAACCCTCGATCACCTTCTGAACCCGCAGAAAAACAATCCCTAATTACTTGTACTTGGTATTATACCAGGCAGAGGGAGACAAAAGGGCCAGGAACCCCGACGACACCCAAGATCCCTGGCCCTTCCCCCTTTCCGCAGTCATCCCGCCGGATCGGTTAAACCCGGGCTAAACCTCTTTTTTAACCATAGGCTTGCCTACACCCAGGCCGAGACCTTCAAACAGCTCAAAGATGCCGTACCCGTACCAGAGGGTGTAAGCTACGTAGAAAACCAGCATAAAGCCCAGCATGCCGGCGTAGTCCCTCACCCGCTTGGGAGTGATGCCATAGAAGTTATACCCCGGCTCCAAAGCTCGTTTCTGGATCTCAGAAATTGCCTTGGCCTGTTTGAAGGCCTTCTGTTTGGTTAAGGCTTCCGACACCTTATTTAAGGATTCCCACCAGAGTCTGACGACTTCGCGGCCGTTGAAGTTATAGGCCGCCTGGAGCTTTTCTGCCTGGTTGTTGAACAGAATTTCGGCATCATCCACCGACTTGGCAAGGACCTTACCCAAATCTCCACTGATTTTTAGTTTAGAATCAGCCAATTCCACCTGGGCTCCGGCCTGGCGGAAGAGAATCTCGGTCCGCTGGGCCCGTTCGGGGGTGCCCATGTTGATGCCCACCGCAAAGGAGGTGCCCACCATGGTCTGGGACAACCGGCGCATATCGTCCATATAATTGCTGGAGCCTTTGGCCAGGGAGTTAAAGAAGTTGTCCGAAAACTCCAGGCCGTTTTTGCCGTCCCCAAATATGGGCATAAAAATCAGGATCAGGATAACCCCAAACGAAGCCAAAAGAAAAATCCCCAATAGAAGCTTTCTGGTATCCATAACTTAATGAGCCCCCTCTCCCACCCCGGCTAAGGGGAGTTCCCGTCCCCTTAACACATTGAGATTTTTAAAGAACATATAGAATACCCAAAGACCGAAGATGCCACAGATGAGAAAGAAGATGATCAGGCCGATGAAATCGATTCCTTCGGCAAACGCTTTGGATAGGGAGATGTATTCCATTTGATTAAGTTTTTTCGGGAGAGCAAACAGTCGGTTGACAAAGCCCGCCAGGATGGTGATAGCATAAAACCCCCGGATAGAGACGCCCTTAACCACCTTGGTGGTGAGAGCCCCCACCTGGATCCCCACAAGAGATCCCAGGAGCATACCCATGGCCATGGTATAAAAGATGAACCCGTAAATGGCGTACTGGGAAATGGAGGCCAGCCCAGCTGTAAAGATGATTTGCAGGATATCGGTGCCCACCGTGGTAAAGGATGACACTCCCAACAGATAGACGAACATGGGGAAGGTCAGAAAGCCGCCGCCCACACCCATGATGGCCGCCACCAGGCCCACCACGAAGCCGCAGGCCACCACGAACACCGCCGAAATGCGGTTGCCGCCTGGAACCACGTCCTCGTCAAAGGAGATCATGGGGGGCAGATGGATGGCTTGCAGTTTTTGCGCCACGCCGGTGGTGCCGGAAACCGCGGCTGCGGCTTTGGAGGGCGAGACAATGCGGGTCTGCCGGCCGGCCCTTTGCAGCCGGAGAAAATCGGTCATGGCGTATATTCCTAAAAATCCCAGCAAAAAGACATATACCATGCTGATAAAGAAGTCGCTCATGACCGGGTTAAAGTCATAAATGGCCCGGTTGATGCCGCCGCCGACCACTACCCCCACCGCGGAGCCGATCAGGAAGGTAATGGCCAGTTTTACGGAGACGTTGCCCAATTTTTTATGGACCGCGGTCCCCATAATAGCCTTGGCGAAGATGTGGAAAAGGTCGGTGCCCACCGCCAAAATGCCTTTGACCCCTGCGCTCATCAAGGCCGGAGTGATGATGAAGCCCCCCCCGGCCCCGATGGCGCCGGTTATCAAACCCGCGGCCAGACCGATGAAAATGGTGACGATAAAAATGGTGGTGGAATAGAAGGCCGGAGCATAGGCCTCTTTCCCTCCCAGCAGATCTCCCGCGGCCCAGGAGAACCCGATGAATCCAAAGATCGGCAGGCAGAGGGCCAGCAGCATCAGCAACTTCTTGCGGTTTCGCAGGATGTCGTTGGCGTTCTCAATCTCCCAACGCGCCTGGGCCTCAGCCGCCGTCTTTAACAGGTGAAAAAGCTGTCGTCCTTTCTTCATGTCCAGTCAAACCTCCATAGGATCCATTTCTGTCCTGAGCAAAACTCAAAGGACAGTTTGGTGAAAGCGGCGCTTCTCATAAATCTGGACAAAGGAATATTCAAGCGGCATGCCAAAGGAAGGGCAAGGGGGTGGTCGATTATCTCTTGGGAATGTTTAACAAAATTAGGGGTCGAGGCTGATCTTGAGGCACCCGTCGGGAGATTCCTTGCCAGGTTTTTTTACAGGGTGTAAAAAGCCCAGGCAAGAGGCCTGGTTGACAACCGGGCGCGCGGAGCGCGGCAACAGCCGGGTCAGGCCGGAAATATCTAAATATCTGAACCAGTAACCGAGATCGGCTGATAGGCGGTGAATTTGGCAAGGTAATCGCAATAAAAGCTTTGTAGTCTCCCTTTAACAGAAAACGACTCCGCAAACTTTAAAAAACGTGGGCCCAGCTTTCGGCCGGGGCCGGTGGGGCGGCTTCATTGGCCTGCATCTAACTGACCTGAAGGGTGGAAACGGAGGGACCATGGAATTTTTCACCTGGTTGGCCGGAATATCACAAAGTGCGGCTCCGCCGGGGGAGCCTTTTGCGGCGCAATGGCAGTATGTGGCCATGTCCCTGGCGCTTCCAGCCCTGGTCGGCGCCGTTCTGGCGGGAATTCTGAAAATCATCGAGAAGGTCTTCCGGGTCAGACTCGGAGGGGGCAGTGTTTAGAAGGGGAGCGGATTTCCAGATGCGAAGCCGGAGGGGGGTTAGAACCCTTCTCCCGCCGGGTGGTTGACACGGGCGAAAGATTCCATGACCATTACATTGCCTACTGCCAGTTATTGGGTTAAGTACCTGCACCCGGAGATCGTGCGTCTGGCCAAGCCGGCGGCAGGTTGGTTCTATACCATCTCTCCGGCCGGCGAGCTGTCCGTCAGCCTGCCGGCCCTCATCATCCTGGGCCTGGCGGTAGGTCTGCTGTCCGGGTCTTTCGGGGTGGGCAGTGGTTTCTTGATGACCCCGTTCCTTAACCTGGTGGGGAATATCCCTTATAATGTCGCCATCGGCAGCGACCTGACCCACATGGTGGGCTCCTCCGTCCTGGCCCATTTGCGCCAGCGGGCTTTAGGCTACGTGGACTACAAGCTGGGCCTGCTCCTGTTTTTGGGGAGTGTTGTCGGCGTGGAGATCGGGGCGCAACTGCTGCAGCTCTTGAAATATGCGGGAGACATCCCTTTCCTGGGGAACCGCTTGGACTGGCTGCAGCTTGTCATGACCATAACCTACGCCCTCCTGTTGGGTTGGATCGGCATCATGATTTACCGGGAGACCCGGGCGGCGCACGGGCTGGGGGGAGCTGCCCCCACGGCTCCTGAAGGCGCGGTGGCCCTGCCGGGGTCTCGCTTGCAGACCATCAACCTGCCGCCGCGGCTTTCGCTGCCGGTGTCCGGGATAGAATCAATTTCGCTCTGGCTGATCCTGGGCGTGGGCTTGGCCTCCGGGCTGCTCACCGGCTTTCTGGGGGTGAGCGGCGCGTTTATCCGCATGCCAGCCTTGATTTACGTGCTGGGCGTCCCCACCGTGGTGTCTTTGGGGACGAACCTCTTTGAGCTGCTCATCCTGGCCTTATACGGGGCCCTTACCCACAGCCTCAAGGGCAACGTCGACCTCCTGCTGGTAATGATCCTGCTGATCACCACCACGGTGGGGAATCAGCTAGGGGCAGCGCTGCAAAGGAAAATCGTAGGGCCCCGCTCCCTTCAGGTGTACATCCTGATAATTTTCCTCACCATTCTGATCATGATTCTCAAATTGGGGCTGTAAGAACCTCGCCGGAGAGCGGCCGGACAGAGGATATTTTCTGGATGGATTGAGAGAACCGTGAACTGCGGCCGTTTTCAGGACAGGCGTTTCAGGTGAGTTCTGCCGACCAGTTCGGTTATCACCTTTTTCAAAGAAGTTATATCCTCTTCTTTTTCCAGGCAGGTTGCCACCCCTGGCATATTCCAGTAATTCAGGCCGTCGTGCAAAAAGGTGTAAATCACGATCGGCAACCCCGGCTTGCTGCCGTGCAGCAGGGTGATTAATTCCGATATGCTTAAAGATGAGGGCAGGTCAGGATCCAGAATGAGCAAATCTGCCGTGTGCTCATCGTGCAGCAGCCGGAGCAGTTCCCGGTCCTCCCCCGCCAGGATCACCTGGTAGCCTTCTTCGAAAAGTTCCCGCTGCAACAGATTGCGCACATTGCGGTTCCGCTCGGCGATGAGAATCTTAATTTCTTTGTCCACGGAGTCTTCCTGAATGGCGCAAAACTCATCCCCGACAAACGCAAGTGATGTGCCAGAAGCCAAAGTTTCCCAGCAGGAGCCAATCTAGTTAATTTCCATAAAAAATTCGGGTGGCAGGATCGCGGCCCGCACATTATTGGGGAGGCTGGTCTGTCGATTTTTTTTACAACCTGTAAAAGAGGGGTCTCTGGAAAAGGCAAGGGGTGACCAGGGGATATACCTCAGGAGTCTTCGCTTCGCACCGAGGTTTCCACTTTCAGCCGGTATTTGTCAATCTTGGCCTGGAGGGTGGGGCGGGACAGGCCCAGAAGTTTGGCGGCCTGACTGCGGTTGCCGCCGGTGAGGTTCAGCGCCTCCTGGATAATGAGGCTGGCAAAGCGGTCCATAAAGGCATCGAACAAATTTGCTTCGGACTTGCCGATCAGGTCCTGGCGGATCCAACTGCGGATGGCGCGCACGGTGTCTTTCTCCTGGGCCACCCTGGCGGCGCTTTCGACGCCGATGGCCTGGGAGATCTCCTCCGGACGGATCGGGTAGCCCCGGCTGAAAATCAGGGCTTTCTGGATGACGTTGGCCAGTTCCCGCACGTTTCCCGGCCACCGATAGGTCAGGAGCAAGGCCCTGGCCTCAGGGGTCATGCCGGGGTTGTCCAGATCCAGGTCCCGAGAGAACCGGGCCAGAAAGTAGTCGGTCAGCAGGGGAATGTCGTCGGTGCGGTCCCGCAGGGCCGGCAGCCACAAGGTGACCACCTTGAGGCGGTAGTAGAGGTCCTCGCGGAAGCGGCCCTCGGCCAGCGCGGCTTCCAGGTCGCGGTTGGTGGCCGCGATAATGCGGACATCCACCGGAATGGTCTCCCGGCCGCCCAGACGCTCGATGCTTTTTTCCTGGAGCAGGCGCAAAATCTTGGCCTGGATGCTGAAAGGCATATCCCCGATTTCGTCCAGGAAGATGGTCCCGCCGTGGGCCTGCTCGATTTTTCCCACCCTGCGGCTGACCGCGCCGGTGAAGGCCCCCTTTTCATAGCCGAACAATTCGCTTTCCAGCAGGGTTTCGGGAATGGCCACGCAATTTATGACCAGGAAGGGTCTTTCGACGCGCAGACTGTGTTGATAGATGGCCCGGGCGACAAGCTCCTTACCGGTTCCGGATTCGCCGCGCAGGAGCACGGTGGCGTCGGTGGGCGCCACCCGGCCGATGGACTTGTAGACCTCCTGCATGGGTTTGCTTTTGCCGATAATGGCTTCCCCCGAGACCTTATCAGGAGGCATGTCCATCAAGACCCGGGAGCGCATGAAGCGGCCGGCCTCCAGGGCCTTGTCGATCAGGGCCAGGATGTCGGGGATGTCGAAAGGCTTGAGCACATAATCAAAGGCGCCCAGCTTGGTAGTCTCAATCGCGGTTTCGGTGGTGCCGAACGCGGTCATGATAATCACCGGCAACTTGGGGTCGATCCGGTGAATGGCCTTGAAGGCCTCCAACCCGCTCAGGCCCGGCATGCGGATATCCATGATCACCAGGTCCGGCGACTGGGCCTGGACCAGGTCGAGCGCGGTTTCGCCATCGGGAGCGGTCCATACGGTATGGCCCTCTGCGGTCAGGAGCTTTTCAAAACTCTGCCGCAGTCTCGGGTCGTCGTCAACTATCAGGATGGCTCCCATACTTGATCTTCCTGTAAGGCAAATTAATGGTAAAGGTGGTTCCTTGGCCCTCCTGGGACTCGAGGTCCAGCCAGCCGCCGTGCTCTGCCAGGATGCGGGCGGCGATGCTCAGACCCAGGCCGGTTCCTTCCTCCTTGGTGCTGAAAAAGGGCTGAAAAACCTTGTCCTGAATAGATTCGGGGATGCCGGGCCCGTTGTCGCGCACCTGGATGGCCACCACCTGCCCGACGGATTGCAGAAAGGTCTCCCCCTCCTGAATGATGATCGATCCACCCCTGCTCCCCATGGCCTCGCAGGCGTTGGTGAGCAGGTTGACCAGCACTTCCTTCAACTGGTCCGGGTCGGCCCAGACCTCCGGCAAGGGGCGGAAGCGCTTGACCTTTACCTCCACATTATAGGATTCCAGGCGGTGACGGAGGAGTTGCAGCGCCATGTCCACCACCACCGAGGGGCTGATTTTCTGCATGGTCAGCTTAGGCGGCCGGGAATACTCGAGGAAATTGGCGACGATGGTATCGATGTGGCGAATTTCTTCCGAGATAACCTCAAAATCTTCCTGCTGGGGGGGGGCCAGGTCCAGGGTGCGTCCCAGGGAAAACAGGCGCATCTTCACCGAAGTAAGCGGATTTCGGATGCTGTGGGCTACGCCGGCCGCGAGTTTACCTACCATGGCCATCTTTTCGGTTTGCAGGAGGTGTTCCTGACTTCGCTCCAGTTTGCTTTGGGCCTGATCGACGTTTTCGATGAGGTCATGGACCCGGCGGCTGAGGGCCTGAACTTCGTCTCGCGCCTCCGGCGCAGCGCCGGCTCCGGTCTCCAGGGACAATTGCCGGATCGGGGTCAATAGTTGGGCGGTCAGGATATAGGCCAGGAGCAACCCTAACAGGAGAACGCTGGGCAGCACCGCCAGGGCCAGGGTCTTGATAAAAGCCGCCCGTCGCAGGCTCTCGTTTCGAATCTGGGAAATCATCCCCTGATTGATCAACTTGTAATTATCACAAAGATCATAAATTTCCAGAAACTGATGACGAATGGCCCAGTGGCGCTTGGCCCCCTCCTCCCGGCGGCCGGCTTGGTACAGTTTGATCACTTCTTCCCGAGCCGCGCTGTAGTCCCGATATTTGGCGGCAATCTTGTCAAGGATATTGGTCATCACCGGGTTGGTGGCGGAACCGGATGCCCGTGCCAGCCAGTCCAAAAACCTCTTATTGTCCTGCTTTAACTGGCTGAGCCATTCCTGGTTGCCGTCCAGGAAATAATAGGTCAGGTAACCTTTTTGGCGCAGGAGCGCAATTTCCAGACCTTCCGCGGCTTGAAAGGAGGCCATGTTTTTGTCGATGAGGGAGATAAGCAGGTCGTCGGTGGCCCCGATATGCCAGATGGTCACCAACCCGCCGATCAGGGAAGTGATAATCAATGCGCCCAGCAACAGGAAAATGCGGGCCCGCAAGCTGATGAATTTCCACACGTTATTCCGGTTCCTAAAACAATTATTATTAGAACATAAGCCGCACCACAATGATAGCGATGATGATCCCGACCACATCTGCGGTCAGGCAGACGGGCACCAGGTACCTGGCCTTTTTAATGCCTGCGGCCCCGAGATACACTGCAATGACGTAAAAAGTGGTCTCCGCGCTGCCCATAATCACCGCAGCAGTCAGGGCGGCCGGTGAATCAGGGCCTGCGGTTTTCAGAATCTCGGTGAAGATGCTCAAGGTGGCCGCGTTGGACAAAGGTTTGACCAAGGCGATGGAGAAGACTTCCACCGGGATGTGAAAGGGGGAGGCGACCATGGAAAAGGACTGTTTGAGGAAATCGTGCGCCCCGGAGGCCTCGAGGGTCTTGACCATGATGAATATCGCCAGGACATACGGGAAAATTCCCAGGATAATCTCGATACCGTCCTTGGCCCCGGTGACAAAGGAGTCGTATACCGATACGCCTGTGGCGAAGCCATACGCGATGGCAAACAGAAGAAAGAGAGGGATAATATATTGAAACGCCGCGGCCAAAGTATTCATCAGGATTGTTTCCGGTCCGAGATTTTTTTGAATAGATAAAGAATAATGACCGCGGTTACCGCGGAGATAACCGTGGAGATGAAGGTCGGCAAGAAGATCCGGTTGGGGTTGCGGGAGCCGTAATTGGCCATAAGGCCGATAACCGTAAAGGGAATGAGTTGCACGCTGGCCGTATTGATGACTATGAACAGCATCATCTCAAAGGTGATGGTGTCTTTCTTGGGATTGAGCGTCTGCAGATCCTCCATGGCCTTTATGCCGAGCGGAGTGGCGGCGTTGCCGATTCCCAGAAAATTGGCCAAAAGATTCAGCGTTATTGAGGTTATGGCAGAATGGCCCTTGGGAATATTTTTGAACAGGGAGGAGATAAACGGAGCAAAAAAATTGGAGAGCTTGTACATCAGGCCGGATTCCTCCAGGATCTTGGTGATGCCGAGCCACAGGGACACAATGCCCACCAGGTAGAGGCATACATCCACCGCCGCTTTCCCTGCTTCAAACAGCGCCTTGGTGAACTCGTCGATCTTGCCGTTCACCACCGCAAATAGGACGCTGACGCCTATAACCAACAGCCAGACAACGCTCATCGATCCTCCTGGTGCCGCCCTTGTGGCTTTTAGGGAGAAGCCTTATTGCCGAGGAAAGCATACCAAAAAAAAACGAAGTTCTTCTACTACTCATTTAACCAGGATTATAACCTTTGGAATAAACTTGATAAAAAGAAAGAGACGGAGCACTGTCACCGGGTGGCGGCCGAAGAAGCCGGGGCCATAAGGTCGTATAGGCCCGAAAGGGTCAGTCCTGTGACCGGGCCTTGTTGGACCAGCCAGGCAAGGAAGCTCCGGAGCTTGGCCACCAGCCGGTCCACCGCCGCGGCGTTGGGAAAATCAGGGCAGCCGCCGGGAAGCAGTTCCGAGGAATGGAGAAACAGGGTGAGGACCCGGCCGCCCCGGCGCCGGTGCAGACCTGCGGCCAAGCGCATGGAAAACCGGGGGAACCAGGCCGGATGGATACCGGCCGCGCCCGCAAAGCGGTAATGGGCCAGCAGGGCCTGCCCTATTTTGGCAGGCAGCAGGCCGGCCAGGCGGTGCACGGCCCTGGCCGAGCTTTGAAAAACCGGGACCATGGTGACCGGGACTTCGAGCAGGCCCGCGGCAGGCGGGGTCGGAGCCTCCAGCCAGAAGGGGTCGGGCGGAGCCAGGAAATTTATCGGCCCCTCTCCTTTCCAGGTCAGAGGGACCATGCTGCTGTCCACCCTCAGACCCAAGCCGGGCAAAAGCCCCAGGAGGCCCGAAGACCAGTCGAAGCGGCCCATGCGAAAGCAACGGGGCGGCTCCTGAAAGCTGTCGGTAAGGCAATTTATCAGAGTCTGGAGTTTGGCTTCCACCAGGGTCAGGGGCAGTCTGGCGGTGGGAACGGGCTCCGGGTCGGGAAGTTCGCCGAAGGGCGGGGTGTTCCAGGGGTGCAGGTGGACCCCGATCTCCGCGCCGTGCTCCTGTTTCCAGGACCGCAGCACTTCTTGGGCCGCGGCGTCCCGGGCCACCGGATAGGTCGCCAGCAGGGTCAGGGGAAAGCCGAAATTCCGGGGGATAAACTCCAGCCGCCGGAGTTCGGCCACGTTGGCCACCCCGGCTCCGGACTGGGGATAGGTCCCGGTAAACAAGCCTTCTTCTTCAACGTCTATCGTAATGACCAGATACAGGGGTCGGCTCATCGGTCAGATTTCCTCGGCCATGATTGCTGCCTTAAGTTGGCTCCTCCCCCTGAGAAGGATGATACGGCTTCCAGCCCTTGCCGACCCTGGCCCGCCCCTCCTGGACCGCCGGCAATGTTCCGTAACCCAAACGGGGGAGGAGGGCCGGCAGAGGCTGGTTTAAAACTGCCCTGAGGGTGGCTCCCTGGAATTTAGTCCAAATCATCTTACCAGGAAACCCGGCCTTTTTCCCGGATGAACTCCCCCACCGAGGCATACGCTTCATCATTCCCCAAAAATTCGCCCTGACCGATGGCCTGGCGGTAATCGTCCAGATGAGCCTCGAACGCGGCAATGAAGTCCGGGGCTGGCGGAAAGCTGGTGAGCCCCCGGCCATAGCCCAGCCGTTCCAGATAGAGCACGTTGAGGACCTGCTCAAACGCGCCCTGAAACGGGATGGACAGGACGGGCTTGCCGTAGTAAAGGGCCTCGGAGGTGAGGGTGTGGCTGCCCGCGCAGATGACGTAGCGGCAGGAGGCCAGGTCGTCGAGAAAGCCGTCCTCGGAGTTTTGCTTGAACCTTAGATTGCCGTCCCGGCGGTCCTGGTGAAAACCGTACACCACCACCGGGCGGCCAAGATTCTGCAAAAACTCGAAAAAGCCCGGAAAGGGAGAGATGCTCTGGTAGAGCAGGACATGCCCGCCCTCGCCGGGCTTCCGGCGGAGAACACTCTCCCTTAGGATTGGCGGCGCCAGCCGGGCCCTGATTCCGGGCTTCAGCGGCGGGCGAAAAAAGGAGATGACGAGGTATTGGCTCGCCTGGCTGAACATCCACTTGATTACCAGGGCGAGTTGCCAGTACGGCGGCAGATATCGCCAGGGCAGCCGGTGTCGGCAAAAAGTGATGATGTGCTGGTGGTCCACAGAAAGGCAGGGAAGCCCCACCTGCCGGCTGGCCTGGGCCACCAGGTAATCGTAGTCGCTTAAGGCCACGTCGGGCTGAAAGGCATCGATCAACTCCTGGACTTTGCGGAGTCGGGCCCCCTGGGTCGGAAGCTGGCGCAGGGTGTGCAGCAACGTGGGCAAGGTCGCAACCCGGTGGTTTTTATATATCGTCAGAGGTCCGGGAATCTCCACCACCGGGTACTCAGGGCTCAGAATGGCGCTGCCCCGATCGTGGGTGACAAAAAGAAATTCATGTTCGGAAAAATGGCGGGCAATGGTGAGGGCCCGCATGGCATGGCCATGCAGGGTGCCATGAACGCCGTACAGAATCTTGGCCATGGCCAAAGCATAGACCAGGGAAGCGCAAACGACAACGGGAAAATGGCCCCTGGCCCGGCAACCTCAGGCAGGCGCCGGGAGAAGGGGATAGTCCTTTAGAATTTGGTACAATTCCTGTTCCCGGCTGCTGAAGAAATGGTCGGCGCCGGGGACCACCCTCAAGTCCACCGGCGGCTGCCGATCGCGGCAGAGAAGCTCCAAGTCCGCCACGGGACAGAGGTCATCCCGGTCTCCGGCCACAATGAGGCTGACCTTCGGCGTCTGGGGTAGAAAACCCAGGTCCATGAACGCGATGGGCGGGGCAATGAGCACCGCGCCCGCGACTTTCAGGCCTTTCAGCAGTGCCCGGGCCGCGACCGCGGCCCCGAAGGAATAGCCCACTACAAAGCAGGGCCCCGGCACCCGGCCGGCAAAATAGGCCACGGCTCCGATCACATCCTCGACCTCGCCCAGGCCCTCGCCGTAACGCCCGGTGCTGGCGCCCACACCCCGGAAATTAAAGCGCAGGCTGGACCAGCCCCGGTCCCCGAAGGCCCGGGCCGCGGTCCATACCACATTGTTGTTCATGCTCCCCCCATAAAGGGGGTGGGGGTGGGTGATGACTACACCGGCAGGAGCAGTTCCTGGGCTGAACCTGGCTTCGAGACTGACCGAGCCGGCCTGAATCTGGAGCTGCTCTTCCATTTCTGCCCTACCTATTAACTAACCCCGGTTGGCCATCCCCGGTTGAAACCCGGGAAGTCGGTCAGCTTCAGGCCGAAAACCCCTAGCGCAGCCAGGGGGCGATGACCTGTTTGGCCAGGTTGATGGGGATGGCAAAGCCGATGCCCTGGCCGCTCGACAGGATCATGTTGTTGATGCCGATCACGTTGCCGTTGATATCCAGGAGGGGGCCGCCGCTGTTGCCGGGATTGATGGAGGCATCGGTCTGGATATAGGATCCCCGGTTTTCCCCCAGCCCTCTCCGGCCCACCGCGCTGATCACTCCTACGGTGAAGGTCTGGTCCAGACCGAAGGGGCTGCCGATGGCGATGGCCCATTGCCCCACCCGGACCTGGTCGGAGTCCCCCAGGGTCGCGGGTTTAAGCCCATAGGCCGAGATCTTGATGAGGGCGATATCCAGCCTGGGGTTGCTCCCCACCACCTGACCGCGGAATTCCCGCCCGTCGCTGAGACGCACCAGGATTTGTTGGGCCCCGCCCACCACGTGATAGTTGGTGAGAATGTAGCCCCGGGGGTCAATAATAATGCCGGAGCCCTGGCCTACCTGAGGTTGACGGATGGTTCGGGGATAAAAATCCCGAAAAACCCCCTCGTAAGGTGTGCCCCGGAAAAAATCATCAAAGCCGGGGAGATGATAAGTGACCACCGTGACTGCCTTGAGGCTGACCACGGAGGGTTTGAGTTTCTCCGCCACCCGAATGAAGTCCTCCTGAAGTCCCAGGGCAGTGGCCCCGTAAGCCGGAGAAGTGAAACTTGTACCCCGGAAAGTTGACAGGATAAGAAAACCCGCCAGGGCGGCGGCGGACAGGTATCGTCTCATGGCAAAAACCTCCTGCAATGCTCATTCAGGCGATTATGGTATCAACCCAGGAGAAGCGGCGCCGCCATCGGCGGGGGACCGATAACGGCCCGCACTTCCGGAGGGATGAGGCTTTCCGCCAGACCCAGAAAGGGAAGACCTCGGGCCGTCTCTTTAGTCCCTTCCCGGAGCACGGCCCGCAGGCCGGCGTCCCCCCCGATGGCCAGGCACACGGCCGGACCCCGGGGGTTCTCCCTGGTCCAGAAGACCAGGACTTCGCAGGGCTCGCCGCTGCAAGTCCGTCCCCACAGGGTCTCCGTGTCGCCGTCAGGATATTCTATATGCAAGGCTTCCCCCCGCCACACCGGCGAGAGCACCACCAGGGACTGCGGGGGCAGACCGGCCGGAAGATTTTCCCCCGGCTTGACTTCGTATGACAGCAAGTAAGCCAGCATATCTGCCACAGCTCCTTTATGATCTTAGCGACCCACCATAAGTCTTAAGTTTACGAAAATAAACAGAATTGAACCAGTCAGCAGGTTCATTTTAATTTTAATTATAACCGATCAGGCGAGGCAAAGCGGCAGCCTCGCTTCCGAGGCTAAGAGGCGGCCAGGAGCACCTTCAAGACCCCTTTCTGCCGGGCCCAATCCAGGGCCGCTACCCCTTGTGACAGGGGAAAGACCCGGCTGACGAGGGGCCGGGGATCGAGCCAGCCCTGTGTGAGGAGACGCAAGGCCGCGGGAAAAGGCCCGCAACGGGAGCCCACCAACCGCACTTCCGGCACCACCAGGAGGGCCGGGTCCAGAGGAACGCAGCCGGCGAAGGTGCTCTTCAGGACCACGGTGCCCCGGGGACGGACCCGGTCTAAAGCCAGATCCAGGCCGCCGGGGGAACCGCTGGCTTCCACCACCAGGTCGAACTCGCCGGAAGCCAGTTCATTTTCCAAAAAGGTCTTCACCCCATAAGGTTCGGCCAGGCGCAGATGTTCCGGGTAATGGCCGGCCAGATGGGTATTAAGGCCCCGTAAAGCCAGGGTAAAGGAGATCAGCAGGCCCAAGGTGCCGTCTCCTATTACCAGAACCCTCTGATCGAGGTCCGCCGGCGCGGCTTCGGAGACCGCCAGGGCCGCGGCCAGAGGTTCGGTGAAGACCGCGGCGTCGTCCGTTAGGGCGTCGGGCACCGGGTGCAGGTTGTCCCGGGGAAGCGTCAGGTATTGGGCAAACGCGCCGTCATGCCCCCTCAGACCCAAAACCCGGCGCTCCCGGCAGTGGCGGGCCAGACCCCGGCGGCAGCGGGGACAGACCCCGCAGGGAATATTGATCTCCCCCACCACCCGCTGTCCGACCAAGTCAGACTCGGGCGGCCCGACGACCTCCCCCACAAACTCATGACCGGGAATGCCCCGGAAGCTGTGATAGCCTCGCAAGACCTCGAGATCGGTGCGGCAGATCCCGGCCAGGCGGACCCGCACCAGGGCCTCCCCAGGCCCGATAGCCGGCCGGGGGATTTCCTTGAGTTCAAGATTATGGTCGAAAATCAGGGCCTGCATCAAGGTTTGCTGCCTATAAAGCGGGGGCGCGGGCTTCCAGCCGGTACAGCCCGGGCGGGCTGCCCCGGCTGGGGTTGGGCCGGTTTCCAAGACGCCCCGGTCGTCCTCCTGTTTTGGTTCATATGCGTGCGGCTGCGGCTTCCTCCAACACCTCCAGGGTCTGGGAGACGGCCGCCTCCCAACTCAGGGGGGCCACCGCGTCCCGGGCGGCCTGCTTTACCCGGGGGTCAGGGCTTCGGCTGAGCCAATATTCCAGGGCCTCAACCCAAGCCGGGTGGTCGTCGGGATGAGCGATAACCTCACCGTTGGTCTTGGGGGCAATAAATTCTGCCGCACCGTTCGCCGCGGTGGTGATGACCGGGCAGCCGCACCCGAGGGCCTCCAGCACCGCGTTGCTGCACGGGTCGTAGAGGGTGGGCAAGGCCAGCACGTCGGCAGTCTGGTAATAGGGAGCCGCCTCTCCCTGGGGGCCCCAGAACCTGACCCGGTCAGCCACGCCCAAATGGCGGGCCAGACTCTGATACAAGTTTGTCCGGCCTTTGCCCACCACCCAAAGTCTTGTCTGTTTATCAGTTAGACGGCTGAACGACTCCAAAAGATAAGCCAGGCCTTTCCTGGCAAACCCGGAGCCCACGAACAACACGATGTTACCATGTTCCGGCCCTCCCAGCCGCCGGCGCAGGCTGCGGCGTGCAGCTTCGTCCAGCGGCTGAAACAGATGGTGGTCCAGGCCGTTATACACCACCCTGATCCGGGCCGGGTCCTCCTGAAAGTGGCAGATGATCTCTTCTTTGACCTGCCGGGAGTTGGCGATGATCCTTTGCAGGTCCGGGCCGGCAAAAGTGCGCTTTTCCAGCCATAGCATGACCCGATGGAAAGGGCTGAGATATTGTCCCAGCTTCCCCGCCGGAGACAGATATGGAGCCCGACGGCCCAGCCACTCCCGGTGGCAACCGTCCCCGGCCCGGTAAACATGCTGGAACAGGGTGCGCTCCAGGCTGAATACCACGTCAACCGAGGCTTGACGAAGGAGGCGCCGGGTATTGACCGCGTAAGTCAGAAGCCCCGAAGTCTTTCTGCCCCAGACCGGCACCGGCACATAGGTTATCCGGGGTCCCAAGGCCTCCACAGCTCGGGATTGCGGCCCGGCCCCATAAACTGCGACCTGGTGCCCGGCCGCAGCCAGCCCCCGGGCCAGATGCCCCAAGGTGGCCTCTGCCCCCCCATAGCCGCTGACCCGCATTCTCAGGAGCGCAATGTGCATGGCCCCCGGCGCTAACCCTTCCGGGCCTCGGCCATAAGCTCAGCGATGCCGGCTTTCTCAAAGGCTTCGGCCTTTTCATTCCGGGGGGTTGAGGCCGGACCCTGGATCACCCGCTGGGCCGGGGAGGTATCCAGCTTCACCTTCTCCACCCGCATTTCCCAGAGGGCCATGGCGTCGCTGAAGACCATAGGTTCCTTGATAAGCCGCATAGTCCCCTGAATTCCCAGGACCAGGTCGCCCTCCCGGAAAAGCTCCAGGGAAACGCGCCCGTCCCGCCGGAGATTGGTCGCAGTGGTGGTGTTGCGCAGCGTCGCCACCAGCAGGGTCTTGGGGTCTTTGGCATAAATGAGGGACACCGGGGCGGTGTTGGGGGCGCCGTCGGCCCCGACCGTCCCGGCCACCACGATAATCCGATTGGGATTCTGGTTGAACAGGTCCACGAGATTGACGAGCTGCTCTTCTCCGGGTTTATGTGACCGGTTGACAATCAGGCTGTCACCCAAAACTCGGGCCATGGATTCCCTCCTCTCGCTCCCAAGTTCCGGCTTGATAACGCCGTTGGGGCGCAAGCTTCGCTTGGCCATTTGCCGAATGGAATGGTATTTTTCGGCTGGTGGCCCAAGGCGGGTTCCCAAGCGGGAGCTTTGGGAACCAGGACAAAGCTGAGTATTACTAAGTCAAGTTCCGCCCCCTCTTCCCCCGGGGGGAACCGCTAATTTTCAGGGGGGACGCTGATTTCTGAAAGAAATATGCCGCCGCCGGCTTCAGCCGGCGAAATATTACTTTATTCCTGCCATACCTTGAAGCGCCGCCTAAAGGCTGCGGCTCCATCTGGTCTTCGGGTTTCGGCCGGGTTTTGCCCTAAGTCCCTTGAATCTCCAGGTTAATTGGTTCATAAGGAGCGCGAAACTTGACTTATCAATTTTTCAGGGGTTTCAAAGCGGGCTTCCCCCGGCCCTTGCCTGTAAGAATATTTCCAACTGCGCCACCACTTCCTCAGGAGTCAATTCAGTAAGACAGCGGCTGACCTTGGTCCCCTCACAGCCATCCCGGCCGCAGGGAACGCAGTCCAGGTCTTTCTGGATCACCAGGTGCCCCTCGCCCCAGGGCCGCCAATTAAAAGCCCCCGAGGGACCGAAGAGGGCCACCGCCGGGGTGTTCACGGCCGCGGCCAGGTGCATGGGGGCGCTGTCCACGCCGAAAAAGAAGCGGGCTTTGGCGATAAGCGCTCCCAATTCCTTCAGAGAAAGCTGTCCGGCCAGGCTTATGGGCGTCTGGCGGCATTCCGCATAAATTTCCTGGATCAATTCCTGCTCGTGGGGCGCCCGGGAGGCAGTGAGGATGACAGGCAATCCCCGGACCTCCTGGACATATTCAATAACCCGGGCATAGCCCGCCGGGGTCCAGCATTTGAAGCGCCACCCGGCGCCCGGGTGCAGGATTGCGAACTCCCGGGGCCTGAGACCGAAGGATTTGAGCCGGTCAAGCACTCGGGCCTCCACCTGCGCATCCCAAAAAAACTGCAGCCGGGGATTTCGGGGCTCCGCTCCCAGGGCCCGCACTGCTTCCAGGTTCTGCTCCACCAGGTGCATCCTGACCGGGGGCCGGGGTAAAAGCCGGGTAAACACGCCTTGGCGCTGCCAGAAGGGCTGTCCGGGTCGCTCAAAGCCCACCCGCTCCGGAGCCCGGGTGGCCAGAGTGTAAAACGCGCCCCGATCCCCGCCGGAAAGCTCCAGCACCAGATCAAAATTGGCCCGTCTCAGGTTCTGGAGCAGACGCCAGGCCCGTCTCCAGGATTCCTGGCGACGGTCCGCCACCAGGACTTCATCCAGGAGGGGATGGCCGGCCACCATCTCCGCGGCGGGGCGGGGGACCAGGTACGTGACCCGGGACTGGGGCCAAGCCTCCTTTAAGGCCCCAATCACCGGAGTGCTGACCAGGACGTCGCCGGGCTGCTTGAGCTTGATGACCAGGATGTTGTTATAACTCATCGTTTCCGGAGCGCCGCGGCCCCAGGGCCACGCCTCTTTTCGAGGATTTGATGAAATCAAGCAAATGGGAGACTTCCGGGGTGAGGGGAACTTCCGCGGCCACCCGTTCCAGGGCCAAGGAAAGATTGCCCCGCCTGGCAAAAAGGAGGCGAAAGGCCTGGCGCAGCGGGGCGATCCGGCTGCTGGTGAAGCCCGCCCGCTTGAGACCCACCAGGTTGAGTCCCCGCACGATATGGGCCTCATCGATAATACTGTAAGGCGGGACGTCCCGGGAAGTGCGGGACCCTCCCCGCATCAGGGCCAGGGTGCCTACCCGGCAGAACTGGTGAATCACACAGTTGCCGGAAATAAAGGCCCGGTCCGCCACTTCCACGTAGCCCCCCACCAGGGCGCCGTTCACCACGATGACGTGATTGCCCACCACGGCGTTGTGGGCCAGGTGACTCAAGGCCATGAGAAAGTTGTGATTCCCGACCCGGGTGGCGCTTCCCGGCTTGGTGCCCCGGTGGATGGTGACATACTCCCGGATGATATTGTGGTCGCCGATGATGGTGTAGCTCTCCTCCCCTGTAAACGCATAATCCTGGGGCTCATAACCGATGACTGCGCCGAAGCCGATAAGATTCCCCTCCCCGATAGTGGTATGGGGGCCGATATAGGCATGGGCCAGGATGCGGGTGCCGCGGCCGATGCGGCTTGGTCCCTCGATGATGACTCCCGGGCCTACCGTAACGTCGGGCGCGAGAATCACTTCGGGAGCGAGGCGCGCCGTGGGGTCGATGGACATGCCAAGCAGTTTCAAATCTGTAGCCGCAGGCTTTTAGTCTGCATCTGGCTTCTTGGTTGTTTCCGCAAGCAAAAGCTTGCGGCTTCATTTTGCGGGGGACTCTGAGTCAGTGGCCCGAGGTTCCCCCAGTTCCCTGAGGTAATAGTATTTGAGAAAATTATAGAGACTTCCCAGCAGGGCCAAGGTGTAGCCGAGTCTGCCCTCCACAAACCCCAGGCGCAAGACATAGAGCTTCAGGAAATGGCTCAGCGGGCGCCAGAAAAGTTCCCCGGCCCGGGGCCGCCGCCCTTCTTTGAGCATTTCCTGGGCGGCCAGACGGGCGTATCGGTCCTGGCGGGCCAGATAATCGCTTACGCCGGCATAGCTGTAATGGTCCAGAGGAGTCCGCAACCGCCCTACAGGGCCGTTCACTTCCACCTCCTCGTGCACCGCCCGCTCCCGGAACCGCCCCTGGTCTTTCCGAAAAAGGCGCAGGGTATAGTCCGGATACCAACCCAGGTATCTCACCCAGCGTCCTCCGAAGTAATTCTTGCGGGGCACCCGGTAACCGGCAAAGGGGCTGTCTTTTTGCACCGCCATAAGGATTTCATCACGCAGGGCCACAGGGACCCGCTCGTCCGTGTCCAGGCTGAAGACCCAGTCCCCCCGGGCCTGGTCCAGGGCAAAGTTTTTAGCCGCTCCGTACCCCGGCCAGTCGATGGTAAAAATGCGATCGGTGAAAGCCTCAGCCAACTCCAGGGTGCGGTCCCGGCTGCCTGAGTCCACCACCACAATCTCATCGGCCCAGCGCACCGTTTCGAGACACGGACCGATATTGTCCTCCTGGTTCAGGGCGATGACGATGACGGAGACCCCGGGCATATGTTTGCTTTGAAAGTAGTTTTGGGAGGTCAGGAACCTTGGCCTCCCCCCAGCACTCCCCGCAGAGGGTCCGACAAAGGCGGACCTGCGGCACCGCGTTTTACGGGGAAATTAGCGCGCCTGCCTCACGGCAAGGGCTTGGCCTCGTCGATGAGCATGATGGGGATGTCGTCCTTGATTTCGTACAGGAGACGGCACTTGTCGCAGATCAGGCCGTCGCCCGTCTCATTCAGGTGGATATCCCCCTTGCACTTGGGACAGGCCAGAATTTCCAATAATTCTTTGCTGATGGCCATGGCGCCTCCAATCTTTGGGCTCAACTCATGTACCAGCCGCCGTTGACGTTGATGGTCTGGCCGGTGATGTAGCCGTTTTGGGCTAACAGAACAATGACCCGGGCCACTTCCTCCGCCGCGCCGAAGCGCCCCACCGGCACCAGATCCGGGCTGACCTGAAGATTCCGGGTCACCATGTCGGTTTCGATCAGGGCCGGGGCCACAGTGTTGACGGTGATGCCCTCCCTGAACAAATGGCGGGCGTAGGAATGGGTGAGGCCGTGGAGTCCCGCCTTGGAAGCCGCGTAATGAGGTCCGGTGACCCCGCCGGTCTGGGCCGCCACGGAGGAAAGATTGACGATCCGGCCCCATTGCTTCTGCCGCATGGCCGGCAGAACCCGCTGGGTCACCAGGAAAGCGGACTTGAGGTTGGCCGCGATCATGGCGTCAAAATCATCTTCGGTGATCTCCTCCAAGGGCTTCTGCCACAGCATGCCGGCGTTGTTGACCAGGATGTCCACCGGCCCCAGTTCCCATTCCACGGCCTCCACCATACGGTCCACTTCCACGGCCTGGGAGACGTCGGCGCCCACGGCCACGGTGCGGCGGTCCAGACCCCGGATGAGGTCGCCTACTTCCAGGGCCTGGGCCTGCTGAATCCGGTAATTCACGGCCACATCCGCACCTGCTTCCGCCAGGGCCAGGGCGGTCGCCCGACCGATTCCCCGGGAGGCCCCGGTGACCAGGGCCACTTTGCCTTTCAGGTCCGCCTGCATCGCCTTTTCCTTTATTTGTTATTATACCAATCCTATCAAGGATTTTTCCGATGCAGCAAGATTTTCTCCACCGCGTCTTGAACGCTTGCCACCGGCAGCTCCGTAAGGCAGCGGGGCTCCGGGCACTGGCGACGAAAGCAGGGGCTGCATGCCAAGCCCAGCCGCACTACTTCATGGCCGTCGCCGAAGGGACCGGTGCGCCAGGGCGCGGTGGGACCAAAAAGCGCGGCCACAGGAGTTCCCAGGGCCGCGGCCAAGTGCATGGGGCCGGTATCGGTGGTCACCGCAAACCGGGCTTTCCGGAGCAGCGCCGCCAGTTCGGCCAGGGAGGTGCGGCCCGCCAGGTTTATAAGCGGCCTTCCGGCCTGGATGATGATACCCTCAATCATATCCCGATCCGCCTCACTGCCGGTGACCACAACCTGAAAGCCTTTGTCCCAGGCCAGCCAGCCGGCCAGGCGGGCCCAGGAGGCCGCAGGCCAAAGTTTGGTGGCCCAACGGGCCCCGGGATGCAGGACTGCCAGGGGCTGACCGGATTCGGGGACCAGGCGGCTTAAATCGGGGGGAAGGGTCAGACCAAGGCGGAAGCGAGGCGGGCGGTCCGGCGCGCCCAGATGCCGGGCCACGTTTAAGTAGCGCCAGACCGCGTGGGCCTCAGGGTCAAAGGGCGCCAGGCGCTCGGTCAGGGGCAGGTAACTGAACTCCCGGGTGCCGTTGTAGCCCAGTTTCCGATTGCTCCCCGCCAAGGCTGTCCAGACGGCGCTTTTGAGCAGACCCTGGAGGTCGATGACCAGATCGAAGGGCTGTTCCCGCAAGCGGCCCGCGGTCTGGAGCATTTGCCGCAAGTATTGCGGAAAACGGCTGCTTCCGAGGCGCGGCCTGGGTACGGGCCAGATCTCGTCCAGGGCGGGGTGACCCGCCAGCACCGGAGCATTCGCTTCCTCTACCAGCCAGATGATCTGCCCCCGAGGATACAAGGACCGCAGGGCCTCCAGGGTGGGCAGAGCATGGATGACATCCCCCAGGGAACTGAGCTTGATCAGGAGGATGCGGGGTTCGGCCGGACTCATCTCTCTGCTCCCTTGAGATGGGCCAGAATAAAATCCGTGACCAGGAGGAGGTTCGCCGCGACAAACCGCGGCTTGGCCGGGGCGGTGGCTTGAAACTGTTCATACTCGCCGAGACCATAGCCGGTGAGAACCAAAATTCCCTCAGCCCCGGCGTTGGCGGCTGTCTGTATATCCACATAGCGATCCCCCACCAGATAGGAGCGGCTTAAGTCCAGATTCAGGTCCTGCGCGGCCTGGCGGAGCAGGCCGGGCCGAGGCTTGCGGCAGTCACAGCCGGCGTCCGGGGCGTGAAGACAGGCATAAATCGCGTCAATGCGGGCTCCGGCCTGAGCCAGGAGTTCCTGCATGTGGCGATGAACCTCATCCACCAGGCTTGCAGGAAAATAGCCCCGGGCCGCGCCGGACTGATTGGTGACCACCACTACCGGCACACCGGCCTGGTTCAGGCGGCGGATGGCCGGGGCCGCGTCCTTAAGCAGCCGAAAGCGGCTCAGATGGTTGATGTAGCCCATCTCCTCGTTGATGGTGCCGTCCCGGTCCAGAAAAACGGCAGGCCGCCTGGGATGATCTTGGGGAGAGGGGACTGGGGGTCGGGAAACTATCCCCCCGGAATCTCTTCCGGTCTTTGTCACCATCTTTCCTCCAGCCACCTGCGAGCGGCATCGGCCACCTCAGGAACGGTGATTTCGGTAAGGCAGGCATAGTCCCGGGAGCAGGTGCGCTTCAGGCAAGGACCGCAAGGCAGAGGGTGGTGAATAATGCTGGCCCGGTGGGTGAAAGGCCGGGTGGCTGCGGGGTCCGTGGACCCAAAGACGGCCACCAGCGGCACTCCCAGGGCCGCGGCGGCGTGCATCAGGCCGGAGTCGTTGGTGATAAGGACCTGCAGGTGGCAAAGCATCGCCAAGGCTTGGCGCAGGGTGGTTTTCCCGGCCAGGTTAAGGAACCGGCCACCGCCCAGGCGCTGGACTGAAGCGGCGGCCTCCAGGTCGGCGGGGCCGCCCAGGAGAACCAGGCCGGCCTGGAACTCTTCCTGGAGAAGCTTTCCCACTGTTGCGAAGCGCTCCGCGGGCCAGCGTTTGGCCGGGCCGTAGGCCGCTCCGGGGGCCAGGCCCACCCAGGGGCGGGCGGGATCAAGTCCCCGGGAAATTAAAAAATTTTTCCCTTCAGCAATTTCTTGTTCAGACAAGTGAAGCCTGGGCGGAAGAAAGTCAGCGACCGGACCCAGGGCTGCAAGCAGGCCCAGGTAATAGAACACCTGGTGCAGACCCTTAAGACGGGTTCTTCCCTTGATGGCTGCAGTGAGAAGACAAGAGCGGCCGTTGGCCGCGTAGCCCAGACGGCAGGGAGTCCGGGTAAGCCACAGACCGAAGGCGGATTCGAAGGAGTTGGGGAGAGCCAGGGCCATATCGAACCGGCCCCAAAGGGCGAGAAGAGCGCGCCATTTGCCCACACCGACGGGAGAGGAGATAACGTCGGCCACTCCGGGTTGCCCCGGAAAAAGCGGAGCCACCCGGGGGACGGCCAGGACCGTGATCCGGACGGCAGGGAACAGGCGCGTCAGACCTGCCAGCACCGGCAGACTCATGACTGCGTCTCCCACCCAGTTGGGGGCCCGGAGCAGAACCCGGCGGTTAACAGCCTGGGTGGCCGGGATTTTCCCAGCCCTGGTCAATTGTTGGAAGGCGCGATGCACTTGGGGAGGAAGAGCAAACGGTTGGGGCGCATCAGGATCAAAGCTTCGGCGAAAATCACGGAAGACTGCCGCAACGGGTTGCATCTTGCAGGGGCGGGTGCCTGCTCTACAGCCCATTGAGTCATTCAAAGTGTTTTGGGATTGATGACAGGATCTTCGCAGAGGACTCCGCTTGAAGGTTGTCAGGTCATTCCCTGGCGCCGGTCCCTTGAGAGCTGCACTCAGGCGCTCCCGAAAGGTCTCGTACGGTTCCAAGCGGAGCGCGACCTTGAGGACCCATAGAGGCAGGTCGCCGGCCCACTGCTGCCCCAGGCGGGCCCAGTCCTTGGCGGTGGTGATAAGGGCCTGGGCTCCCCGGCTTCGGGCTTCCCGGAGAAGGCTGGCGAGGTCGCTGGGGGTGAAGGCATGATGGTCCGGGAAGGCCTGAAAACCGCGCAGTTCCACGCCCAGGGCGACCAGGGATTCCCGCACCACCCCAGGGCGCGCCAACCCGGCAAAGGCCAGGGCCGCCAGCCCGCGCAGGGCTTCCGGCGAATGCTCCTCCCCTCCGGGAAAGCGCCAGGCCGTCACAGGTTCGATGGTGGCAGTGAATACATCCTGCAAGGGGAAGAGACGCCGCAGAAGGCTTAGGCGATCCCTATGTTTCCGGTGGTCATAGCGGGTGAGGATGAGGACATCTGCCTCCCGCAGGGCGGTCAGGGGCTCCCGCAGGGGGCCGGCCGGGAGCAGGCGACCGTTCCCAAAAGGCCGCTCCGCATCCAGGAGCACGAGGTCCAGGTTCCGGTGCAATTGAAAATGCTGAAAACCGTCGTCCAGAAGAAAAATATCAGGACGATGCTCCTGCCAGGCGGCCTGACCGGCGGTGTAGCGGCCGGATCCGGTGTACACCAGGACCCCCGGGAGGCTTTGGGCCAGCTCAAAGGCCTCCTCGCCCACCTCCGGCGGCCGGTAAAAGACACGTTCTCCGTCCGAAACACAGGTGACCCCGGTGCGGCGGCCCCCGTAGCCCCGGCTGAGGATAGCCACCCGCCGGCCCTGCTTCTGAAATAGCCGGGCCAGGTAGGCGGTTACCGGGGTTTTGCCGGTGCCGCCCACGGCCAGGTTGCCCACGCTCACTACCGGAACCGGGAGGTGTTGGCGAACCAGCCAGCCCCTCTGGTAGAGCCCCCGCCGCGCCTGGGCGCCCGCCCGGTACGGGACGGCGAGGGCTTGCAGGAACCAGTGGGTAACGACCCTGCGGTCCGGCCCTTGGTCCCAAAGGCTATGCCATGATCTGCGGTAGTCAGCCAAAGACATCAAAAAGAAATCCCATTATTCCCTTATTCCCTTGGTTTGCCAAAGGGAAATTGCTGGCATAACCACTTGGCTAGCATCTCCCCGGCCAGGCGGTGGCCGGCCTGGTTCCAGTGCCCGCTACCCAGGTTGCCCCTAAAACCATGGAGAAAGACCTGATGCTCAGTTGCATAAGCCTGGAAGGCCGGCGCCAGCAAGAGAACCGGGATGCCATGTTGCCGGCAAAATTGTTCCACCCGGCGGTCCGGGTAAAACAGGTCAGGAACGCCAAGCTGCCTGGCGTACCCGGCCCTGACCGCCGAATCAGGGTGGACCTGGATGCCACTGCTGAGCACCACCACGAAAAACCTGGCCCCTCGGGCGGCCACTTCATTCTGCATCTGGAGCAGCAGGGCTTCCGTGACCTTCCAGGCCTCCTGCCACACCGCGGTGGCAGGCTCGCGAAAGATGGAATCGCTCAGGCCGGCCTCGGGGATGACTTGGGCGGCTATGGCTTTCCCCGTTCCCGACACCATAGACCACCGGTTCTTTAGGGTTTTCTGGAATTGTTGCAGGACCTGGAAAGTCCGGAAATGGTCCTGCCGCCACCGTTTAAACTCACCTCCCCAGGACTTTTTCTGCTGTTCTTCTTCCCACCTTTGCCGGGTGCGCTCATCGTGCAGCACCAACTTGCCATTGTTAATGGTGAAGTAGGGATTATAGTCGAACTGCATTAACGCCGGGGAATTGTCGGCCACGTCGTTGCCGGTGAAGAAAGCCAGGAGGACTATGTCAGGTGAATATTTCCCGGCCCGGTGGCGCAGCGCCAGCAATTCCTGGGCGGTGCCGAACCCCGCCTGTCCGAAATTGATGGCTTCGACCCGGCGGCCGCCCAGATTGGGGCAAGACTGCAGATTCCTCTCCATGACCGCCCAGAAAGCTTCATCCTGGTTGACCTGCATGGCTTCCGCGAAGGAATCTCCCAGAACCGCAATCCTCAGAGTGTTGGGAGGGTGGGGGAGGGCATGTTCCCGGTCGCGCAAGCCGTCCGAATTGATGCTGACATAGCCGCCCCCTTCTTTGAGGAAATACCCGCTGATGCCGGGGCGCAGTTTGCTTCCCAGCAACGGGTCGTAATCGAAGAAATCCGGATACCCGATCCCCAGGACCCGCAGCCCAGCCTCGCAAAGAACCAGGGCCAGGACCACGCTGGCCAAAATTGTGAAAATCTTGGCGGTTGTTTGCTTCAAGGTTGCGTTTATCAGCGATGAGCCATCAGCTATCAGTAAGTTGCCGCAATTTGCCTAATTTTTCTTCTGGAAGCTGAGGGCTGAAATCTGGAAGCTGCTTTTTTTCCTCCCAGGCGAACTCCATGTTATACAGACGCTTGTAGACGCCGTCCAGCCGCAGGAGTTCTTCATGGCTGCCGGTCTCCACGAGGTGGCCGCTATCCAGCACCAGCAGGCGGTCGGCGTGGCGCACCGTGGAAAGGCGGTGGGCGATGACCAGGGTGGTGCGCCCTGCGATGAGCCGGTCCAGGGCCTGCTGGACCTCCCGCTCGGACTCGGAATCCAGGGATGAGGTGGCCTCATCCAGGATCAAAATGGGGGGGTCCTTAAGGAGGGCCCGGGCAATGGCCAACCGCTGACGCTCGCCCCCGGAGAGGCGGACGCCCCGCTCCCCGATGACGGTATCCAGACCTTGGGGCAGGGCCATGACAAAGTCGTAGGCGTGCGCAGCGTGCAAGGCCTGGCAGATGTCCGTTTCCGTCGCGTCCAGGCGGCCGTAGGCCACGTTGTAACGCACCGTCTCATTGAACAGGATGGTCTGTTGGGTTACCACCCCGATCTGGGCTCGAAGAGAAGCCAGGCTCAGATCCCGGATATCCACCCCATCTATGAGGATGGCTCCCGAGGTGACCTCGTAGAAGCGGGGCAGGAGGTTCAGCAGGGTGGTCTTGCCGGCGCCGGAAGGACCCACCAGGGCCACCACTTCTCCGCGGTTCACGGTAAAGCTTATGCCCTGGAGCACGGGCTCGTCGCCGTAAGAAAAGGAAACGTCCCGGTAAACAATATCCCGGGAGAGGGGTGGCAGCTTCCGGGCTCCGGGCCGGTCCACGATGGCCGGCTCCAAATCCAGGATGGCAAAGACCCGTTGGGCTGCGGCGAGAGCTTCCTGGATAGAGTTTTGCGCCGCGCTCAAGCCCCGAATGGGGGCGTAGAGCATCAGCAGGGCCGCCAAGAAGGAAAAAAAGGTGCCCGGGGTGGTGGCGCCCTGGATAACCTGATAGCCGCCGTAGGAGATGATGACCGCCATGCCCAGGGCGCCCAGCAGTTCCATGACCGGAGAGGAGAGCTCCCGCATGATGCGGAGCTTCATCTGCACCCGGCGGAAATACTCGTTGGCAGCGGCGAACCGCTTCGCCTCAAAATCCTCCCGGGCAAAGGCCTTGACGATGCGCTGGCCGCTGAAATTTTCCTGGAGCAAAAGGTTCAACTGGGCCACCGACCGTTGGCTTTCTTTGGACAGCGCCCGGAGACGCCGGCCGAAGCGGACGATAATAAAGGCCGCCGGAGGAAAGATAAGCAAGGCAATGATGGCCAGCCGCCAATCCTGATAAAAAATGACCCCGCACAGGCCGATAAAAGTGAAGCTGTCCTTGAAGAAGCTGGTTACCACCCGGGAGACGGAGTCCTGTAATAGAAGCACGTCATACACCACCCGGCTCATCAAGACCCCGGTGGCCTCCTGATCGAAAAAGGCATGGGGCTGCTGCTGCAGATGCCGGAAAAGCCGATCCCGCAGCCTGGTTACCATCTGCAGCCCGATGTAGTGCATCTGATAGGTGTGAAAAAAGGAAAATCCCCCCTTGGCGGCATACAGCAATACCAAGAGCGGGGGGAGCATATAGAGCATCTGCAGGTTTTTCCGGAAGAAAACGTCGTCTAGGAATGGCTTTACCAGATAAGCCAGCAGCGCGGTAATGCCGGAGACCAGCAGCATGGCCACCGCTGCGCCGAGGAACCTGGGCCAATAGAGCTTGACGAAACCGAGCAGACGCAGATAGAGATTTATGTCGGCTTTTTTCATAAAAGAATGCTTTTAATGATAATGACTATATTGTATCCCTGGGAAATTTTCCAGTTAAATCCGGGGGTAGGGGAGGGGAGCGGTGACGGCTGAGGGGCAAGGGGAAGAAAGGGCAGCCAGGGCGGGTGGCAAAACCGCCCTTTTGTCACTGGCCCTCCCCTCAAAAGACAAGCGCCGCAAGAGCATTTAATCCTTAAGGTTTATAGCCCCCGGTCCAACGGCGGTGACTTCACCAATCAGGGCGGCTGCGGCCACCCCGCGGTCATGCAGGCGGGCCAGGAGGGTTTCGGCCTGGTCCCCCGCCACCGCGATGAGCAGGCCGCCGTTGGTCTGGGCGTCGGCCAAAAGGTCAAGGGTCACCACATCTATCGTTCCGGCGACTCTCAGGCTTTTCTGACAGAAATTGCGGTTGGCAAAGGTGCCGGCGGGCACCAGCCCCATGGTGGCATACTCCCGGGCGGCTGCCAGAATCGGAACCCGGGAGGCTGACAAAGTCAGTTCCACGCCGCTGCCGGCGGCCATCTCCAGGGCATGGCCCAAAAGGCCAAAGCCGGTGACATCGGTGACCGCGTGCACGGTAAAGCCTTCCAAGCATTCCGCGGCCTCGCGGTTGAGCGCAACCATAACCGCCACTGCCTGGGCCTCGGCCTCCGGGGAAGCGGCCCGCCCCTTTATGGCTGTGGCGATGATGCCCGTGCCCAGAGGCTTGGTGAGGATGAGGCGGTCTCCCACTTGCGCCCCGGCGTTGGTAAGGACCCGCTGGGGATGAACCACCCCGGTCACCGACAGACCGTATTTGAGTTCAGTGTCATCCACGCTGTGGCCGCCCACCAGCAACGCGCCGGCTTCATGGACCTTGTCCAAGCCGCCTGCCAATATGGCCTTGAGGACTTCTTTAGAAACAGTTTTGCTGGGGTAGCAGACGATGTTGAGCGCGGTGAGGGGCCGCCCTCCCATGGCGTACACGTCGCTCAAGGCGTTGGCCGCGGCGATCTGCCCGAAAATGTATGGATCGTTGACGATGGGGGTGAAAAAATCCACCGTCTGGATGAGCGCGATCTCATCCGTCAGGCGGTAGACGCCGGCGTCGTCCGCGGTCTCAATTCCCACCAACAGATTAGGGTCGGACCTGACCGGCAGACCTGCCAGGATTTCCTCCAGGACCCCTGGAGGCACCTTGGCGGCTCAACCCGCAGCCCGGACCTGCTCCAACAAAGGAGGCATGACCATGTTGTTCATGATTCTGTCCTGATAAGGAGTCCAAAGTCCAAGATTCGAGACTGATGCCTCTGCGAAAATCCTTTCATCAACCCCAAATCCCGGTTAGCCATTCAAAATATTGTAAAGCAGGCGCCCTCGCCTGCAAAATCCGAAAAACAGTGGGAGCCAATTGGGGGGGACGCCTGCGCCACCAGGCCTGCCCCAGCGATATTTTCATTCTCCCTCAGCTTCCTGCAAGTCCTTCAGGAGCCGCTCCAGGTCCAGGCCGTATTTGGCCGCGGCCTCAGCCAGGGTGTCGAACAGGGCGTGGCACAACAGACAGCCCTGGGCTTCTCCTTCATAGCGCCGAAACACCACTTCCGTCTGGCGGTGCTGTTGAAGAATTTCAATGAGGGTCATATCCGGCGAGATGGGTTCTTTGTCTTCAGCCATTTCATCTGTCCTTCAGGTGAAGGAAATAACCAGGTCGGCCAGTTGCATGTGGGTGACAATGTCCAGCATATTGGTGGTTTCCCCCACCTCCTTGCGCTCCAGGAGTTGAAAGTGGTTCAGACAAGTGCCGCAGACCAAAACCATCACCCCTTGCTGTTCCAGTTCCTTAAGACCGGCAAGAACTGGGGAACCCGTGACCGCAAGCTTGACTCCGGCATTGAGGAGCACCAGGCACCAGAGGTCCCGGCCCATTTCCTTGACCGTGCCCAGAAAATTAACGATCAGTCTTCGGCCCAGATCATCGTCCCCGGTGCCCAGGCGGTCTGTGCCCACCAGCAGCAGGATTTTCCGGGACGCGGTTTCCTCCCAGGTTTCCGGGGCCGGCGGGGGGGACGACTCTTCCCGTGCCCGGGTGCCGGTGACGGCCAGGTCGTTACCCCGGACCTCCACTTGCACCTGGAAGCCCGACCGCTCCAGGAAACGGCTGACGTTTTGCCGGGCCGCGTCATTGTCCACCAGCACCGTGAGTCGTGACACCCCCTGGTCCACGATTTCCTTGGTTTTGAGGACCGGATGAGGGCAGGCCTGCCCCCGGCAATCCAGTTCCAGGCTTTTCATGATTCGTCTCCCATGATGCCTCCTGATTGTATAAACAAATCCCCTGCTCCTGATTTTAGGGCGTACCGTGACCGCCGCTCTGACGGCCGGCCAGGCGGCCCTGACTTTCTCCAGGGCGGCCAGGTGGTTGCTCGGCAATTTTCCAACTGACTTTCCCGGCAGAATAAACCAGCCGGAAAGGACCCAATCATCGGGGAGCGGGCAAGGCAGGTCTAGAACCGGTAGCGGGACATCCTGATTAATAAACGACAACGAAAAGCGCGGGGAGTTGCGCAAGGCAGAAGAGTATTAAACCTGCGGTAAGCGTGGGCCGAGTGATCCCAGGCCGTCCGCCGCGCCTCCCCGGGGAGCCACCGGGTGCAGAGAGCCTTGCCAAGACTCCCTTAAGGCCCGGTCTTCAGGACTTGCGTCGCACGTGGAGCACCGCCGGCTGCACCTGAAATCACCTCTTTTACGAAAATATTTCCTAGTATATCTTATGGACCTGGAAAATCAAAAAATTTTAGGAATCAGAGGTGAAAGCCAAAAAAGCCGGGGCTGCCTCCTCCAGACCCTGATTGACACCGGCGAGGGGCTGGGGTAAATGCTAAACAATTTTCCCGGAGGAAACAGCTATGATCATGTTTATCATGTTATTTCTCTGTCTGTGGTTATGGCCCGGCGGTCCGGTGGCCGACCCGCTGCCGTCCGTCCCTCCGGAGACGCCGGCCCCCGCGGTCGTTCCGGAAGTCCGCTTTCCGTATTATGCCTTGCCGGACAAGCTCACCCTGTGCGGCGAGCCGGTGCCCCTGAACGAAGGGGTAGTCCGGGAGGCTCTGGATCGGGAGTTTATCCTGGTGGTCTGGAGCCGGGCTCAGACTACCATGTGGCTCAAGCGGGCCCACCGCTATTTCCCCGAATTGGAGAAGAAACTTAAGGCCAGGAACCTGCCCCAGGATCTGAAGTATGTGACCCTGGTGGAAAGCGACCTGCGCCACCGGGCCCAGTCCCACGCCGGCGCCATGGGCCCCTGGCAGTTCATGACCTCCACGGCCCAGCGGTTTCGTCTCCAGGTCAACCCGGAAGTGGATGCGCGTTTTGATTTCGGCCAGGCCACCGACGCGGCCTTGGATTATCTCCGGGATCTCCGCCGGCAGTTGGGGAGTTGGGCCCTGGCCCTGGCGGCGTACAACTGCGGCGAAGGCCGGGTGAAAAAGGAAATGGATCTCCAACAGGTTAACAATTACTACCACCTGGCCCTCCCGGAGGAGACGGAGCGCTACGTGTACCGCATCGCGGCGGCCAAGATCGTTGTGGAGTCGCCCCGGACCTATGGTTTTGACCTTCCCGCCGAGGCTTTGTATGAGCCCCTGGAATACGAGGAAGCCGAGGCCGTTCTGACCCAGGAGATCATGGTCCGGAGCCTGGCGGCGGCCTGCGGCACCTATTACAAGTTCTTCAAGGAGGAGCTCAATCCCTGGATTAAAGGAGCATCGCTGCCTCCGGGGGTATACCGCTTTAAAATCCCCAAGGGTTCGGCCGCCCGCTTCGCCGAAGCCCAGCGATTCGGCCGGCTGGAGCCGAAAATTGAGACCCCGGCGCCGAACAAGGCCAAACCATGATTTTAAAGGGTTATCGGGAGGACTTGGAGGGGCTGAACCAAGGATTTATTTAAACTGCTATTAGAAAATACCTTATGGAAACCAACCCGGAAAAAGAGACCGTCTCGTTATTGCTTAAGGCTGCCTGGGTGTTGCCCCTGACGCCCGAAAACGAAATTTTCGCCCCCGGCGCGGTGGCCGTCCGGGGAGCCCACCTAGCGGCGGTGGGCCCCTTGGAGGAAGTGGCCGACCGTTTTGCGGCGGCGCGCGTCCTGGACTATCCCCGGGGCTTGATCCTCCCCGGCCTCATCAACGCCCATACCCATGCGGCCATGGCCCTGTTCCGGGGCCTGGCTGACGACCTCCCCCTGGAGGAGTGGCTTCAAAACCACATCTTCCCGGCCGAGAGGCATCTGGATTACGATTTCGTTTATTGGGGCACCAGGCTGGCGGTGGCGGAGATGCTGCTCTCCGGCACCACTACCTTCTGTGACATGTACCTGTTTACGGACGCGGTGGCCCAGGCCGTGGTGGACACCGGCATCCGGGCGATGGTGGGGGAGGTGCTTTATGATTTTCCTTCCCCCAATTACGGCAAACCGGAAAACGGCCTTAAGTTCACCGAAGAACTGTGCTGCGCCTATAAAGGCCACCCCCGGGTGCGGGTGGCGGTGGAGCCCCACGCGGTCTACACCTGCTCCCCCGACCTCCTGGAAAAAAGCAAGGCCTTGGCGGACAGCCACAACACCCGCTGGATCATCCACTTGTCCGAGACCGCGAGAGAAGTGGCTGACTGTCTGGAGCACTATGGCGACACCCCGGTGGGGCACCTCCACCGCCTGGGGCTGTTGGCGGCGAACACCGTGGCCGACCATGCCGTGGTTTTGACCGACCGGGATCTGGAGCTGCTGGCGGCTTCCGGCGCCGGAGTGGCCCACTGCCCGGAGTCCAACATGAAGCTGGCCAGCGGCGTGGCGCCGGTGGCGGACCTGCTGGCCCGGGGGGTGCCCGTGGGCCTGGGCACCGATGGCTGCGCCTCCAACAATAATCTGGATATGCTTGCGGAAATGGACACCGCGGCCAAGTTGGCCAAGGTGCGCGGGCTGGACCCCACGGCGCTCCCGGCCAGACAGGCCCTGGCCCTGGCTACCCGACAGGGCGCCAAGATCTTGGGGTTGGAAGGGGAGGTCGGCATGCTGGCCCCTGGACTCAAGGCCGACCTGGCGGTCATTGACCTGGACCAGCCTCATCTGACGCCGCTTTACGACCCATACTCCCACCTGGTGTACGCTGCCACCGGCGCGGATGTCCAGACCGTGGTGGTGGATGGCCGCATCCTGGTGGAGGACCGGCAACTGCTGGCCTTTGACCTGGAAGAAACCCTGGCCCGGGCCCGGGAGCTCGGAAGAAAGGTGAGGCAGACCTTTTGAGGAGACCTCTTAGCTGCGGGCGATGATAAAAACCCCCAGGCAGGTGATCAGAATGCCCGCAAGCCGGAACAGGGTGACGTTTTCGCCCAGGAGCTGCCAAGCCAGGATGGCGGTGAACACGTAGCCCAAACTGATCATGGGGTAGGCGTAACTCACCTCTGCCTTGGCCAGAACGATCAGCCAGACCAAAAACCCCATACCGTAGCAAAAAACGCCTAAAAGAATATAAGGATTGAGGGCGGCCCGGGAAAAGACGGAAAAAATGGTGGGCAAAGTCAAGGAGAAGTTTCCCATTTTTGACATGCCGTATTTTAAGGAGAGCTGACCCACCACATTGAGGGCGACGTCCAGGAGGATCAGGCCGAGCACCAGATAGTTGAGCATGGCTTGTTTCCCTTAATCAAAGCATATCTGTTAATTTTCGGCAAAGTAGCAGGTTGATGCAAGATAATTTTCTGCAGTCGGATGAATCAGGGGTTACCCTCATCCAGCGTCTGGATCCCCGGACCAAACTGGTTCTGCTCCTTATCAGCTTCATCATGGCCATATTACCGGAGCGGCCGGAAGTGGCGGGACTGGCGGCCCTCCTGGTGTTGGGCCAGCTGATCCTGGCCCGGGCCACCCGGGAGTTGTACCGCATCCGCTGGCTGCTGTTGGCGCTTCTTTTCTTCAGCCTGTCCGTCTGGTCGCTTCTGGCCGAAGGCCCCACCCCCCTGTTCTGGCGGGTAAGCCGGGAATCCCTGGCTTTCGGCGCAGCCACCTTCCTGAAATTCGGCGCCATGATGGTGGCAGGGTTGGTGCTCCTGGCCACCACCCGGGTGGAGGAGCTCTTTCTGGGGCTGGTGCGGCTGGGCCTGCCTTACCCCGTGGCCTTTGCCTTCGCCCTGGCCCTGCGCTGGGTGCCGGAGGTATATCAGACCGCGCTTCGGGTGAAAGAGGCCCAGGAAGTCCGGGGCTTGAATCTGCAGCAAGGCGGCCCCTTGACCCGTTTGCGAAGGCACCTGCCCCTCCTGGTGCCCATCTTTCTTCTGACCCTGCGCCGCACCCAGACCATGTCCTGGGCCTTGGAGGCCCGGGGATTCCAGGCCCACCGGCGGCGCACCTATCTGCTGGAGCTCAGGATGGCCCTCCGGGACTGGCTGGCCCTGGCTGTAGGGGCCGTCCTTTTAGGAGCCTTCGTCGCGCTGCACCTGGCGGGCTGGGACCGGATTCCAGGTTTGGTGATCAGGTAGGCAACATGATGCGTCAGCCAGAAAGTATGCCTTCCCCTCCAGGAAAATTCTGCCCTCTCCACCGCGCCGGGGCGCAATTTATGGCGCCTTTCAGGGCGTGAGCAATCAGATCCCTGCCCAGCAGAATAGGTGGTCAAGCCGGACAGGCAATAAAAAGGATTCCCCGGCTATTTCCGAAAAAATCAGGCGAGGACGCTTGTCCTGCCTCTCCAGAGATTTTCAGCCAAAGCCGCAGACCGGAAACAGTCTCTCCGGGGCACGCGTTTTGCTATGGAAAGGGCCAGGAGGTGTGCATGATTGCGTTGATTCCCGGCACTACAACTGCATTGGCCTCGATACAACCCAAACCGGCCGCTTCCGCTTCCCAGGAAGGATTTTCCCGACTCTTAAACGATGTTGCCCAAAGTCTGCCGTCCGCGGCCCCTCCGGCGACCACGGCGCCGCCCCGCTACACGGTGCAGCCGGGGGATAATCTGACCGCCATCGCCAAAAAGTTTGGGTACAATGACCCGCGTGCCCTGGCCCGGACCAATCAACTAAAGAATCCGGATAATCTCCAGGTGGGCCAGGTCCTGATGCTTCCGGAAGATACTGCGGGGGGTGCCTGCCAGGGCGTCACCCCGTTGGCCAAGGCGACAGCCAAGCCTTCAGCCGGCCGCTTTCAGGCTACCCGGGCGGTGGGTCATTCCGGGTCAGGGGGGAAACTGGTTGCCGTCTCCTGGTACGGCAGCCAGCACCATGGCAGGATAATGGCCAACGGCCAGCCCTTCAACATGTATGCCGACACCGCGGCCCACAAAAGCCTACCCCTGGGCACCCGTCTTATTCTGACCAATCCGAAAAACGGCGCGTCGGTAAAAGTGCAGGTGACGGACCGAGGGCCGTACGCGGCGGGCCGGAGCCTGGATCTCTCTTACAGCGCGGCCCGTAAGCTGGGGGTGGTGGAAGGCGGGGTCGCCAAAGTGTGGATGGATGGAGGTTGAAGATTATCGTGGCGGGTCTCCTGCAAAATGCAGGCGCAGGCTTGCCCCCTGACTTGAAACTTTCAGGTCAACGGGTTTGCTTTCGGTCTCCGGTTTTCCTGCAAAGACCGCTTTTAAACTGACTGGCCCTGACCTTCGACCAACTCCCGGAAACGGGCCACGGCCCTGGGGATGAGCCGCCGGACCATGGTTCCCTGATCGAGGGGCCCCCGTTTCCGGTAGGCTTCATAGTCCGGGTGGCTGGGAGACAGGCGGGGCACCTCCCGGGCGAAGCCCGATCCCTGTTGCCAGGCCTGCTGCACCAGGGCGATGAGGGGGAGGTCGCCTCCAGGCACCTCCTCCACCCACCCCAGGCGGCGCATGACTTCAAAGCGCACTCGGTCCATAAGCGCAAACGCGGCATCCATAATGCGCAGCTTGGTGGGGGTCTCCAGGTCGTCCAGGCGGAAGCGCAAGGCCCCCCCCAAGCCCATGGCCCCCATCACCAGATCGAAAAAGACGTAAAGGTTTTCCTCGCCCGGGGTCGCCAGGTACAGCAGGGTCTCGGGGGCCAGGTCCGCCAGACGGGTGTCCGGGCCGAACTGATCCTGAAACCGTTTTAGCCAGGTGCGAAAACCCTTGTCCGCGGCCAGTTTGCGCCGGAATCGGTCCAGGTCGACGACTTCGGCCATGGCCAACTACTCCCCCTGGTTCTGGGACTGGAACCCGTGGCGCAGGGTCTGGAGAATGTAATGAACGCCGGAGATGGTGGTCAAAATGCCGGTGAGCCAGAACAGGACCGGAAGAAAGGCGGGAGACCGCCCCCAGGCCCTGACCATTAGAACCAGGAGCACCGTGACCACCTGGATGGTGGTGGAGAGCTTGCCAGCCAGGCTGGGTTTGACCACCACCGGAATGTGGAACAATTTAAAGAGCATCACCCCCAGAACCAGGACCACGTCCCGGCTGATGACAATGACCGTCAGCCAGGGAGGAATGAGATGGTAGATGCTCAGGGTGACGAAACTGGAACACATCAGCAGCTTGTCCGCCAGAGGGTCGAGAAAGGTTCCCAAGGGGGAGCGCTGCTGCCAACGGCGGGCGATGAGGCCGTCCGCCATATCCGACAGGCCCGCCAGGACAAAGACCCACAGGGCCTGCTGATACCGCTTCTGAATGAGGAGGATGATGAACAGAGGGGTGAGAAGAATGCGCGCCAGGGTTATGAGGTTGGGGATAGTAAGCCGCGGGGAATCAAAGGATGAAACCATATCACTAGCTAACCTAACATAATTACGCCCTGAACCAAAGAGCAAGATTCAGGGAGAAGGGGATCCCCACGGCTGCGTCGGCCCACCGCTGCCTGGTTAACGCTCCCGCCGGAACGCCACCCCTTCAAAAGGGGGCAACCCCGGCACGAAAAGGTCCACGGTTTTCGCGGTCGGCGGCGGAGCCGGGAAATGCACCCAGAAGTTTATCCGCTCCCCGGCCTGGATTTTTTTCCTGAGAATATCCCCGTCGCCGTCCGGGCTCCGCGGGCCCGCCAAAACAATGCCCCTTGCATCTTGCAAAGGGTGATATCTCTGCCTGCCCTCATCACTGGCAACATAACAGTCTTTCAGGAATATTTCCGGTTCCAGGATGTCGTTGGAGACATTTTTCAAGGTCAGCTTCACGACCAGGGCCTTCCCGTTGACTTTGGCCTGGGTCAGCGAGGCCTCCAGCCGGCCGTCCAGGGAAGGCTGGACCTGGATGGCCGCGTTCGACAACAAGCCCAGACAGGAAAACAGAATGACGGCGCCGCTTATGACTATGGTTGCGGAAACGGACTCTCTCACCCGTGACCTCCAATTCGGCATGAACCTGTTATTCTTTCATCGTGAATCAGGGCGATAACCTTTAGCCGAATCGAGGCCAGGACGGGGTGCGGAGATCGGGGCCTGCGGCCCTTTCAGCCACCTAAATCTTCTGCGGAGTAAAAGGACCAGACCAATTAACCGGATACGACCTCTTAAAGGGGCATCTCAACCGGTTTACGGGCGCAGGCCTGAGGATTAGGAATCCCTGAAAAAATCCTGGAGCAGGGCCAGAAGTTCCCGGCGCTGGTCGGGATGAAACCAGCGGATCTCGGGGTCGGCCCGGAACCAAGTCAGTTGGCGCTTGGCATAACGCCGGGTCTCTTTCTTGGTTTGGTCGATGGCCTCGGAGAGGGACATCCGGCCTGCCAGGCAGGCTGCCAGGCTACGGTAGCCCAGGGCCTGCAAGGGCTTGATGTCCGGGGGGAAGCGCGCCAGCAGCCGCCGGACCTCCTCCAGCCACCCCTGGGCCACCATGGTCTCCACCCGGGCCTCGATGCGCCGGTACAGTTCCTGGCGGGGCAAATCTAGCCCCAATTTCAGGGTGAGGTAAGGGCGGTCCTGAAAATTGTGGGCCGCGTGCAGTTCGCTCAGGGTTCGGCCGGTGGCCTCCACCACTTCCAGGGCGCGCAAAATGCGGTAGGTGTCCCCTGGGGCCAAGCGGCGGGCGGTGGCCGGATCCAGAATCTTAAGCCGGGCATAAAGGGCGGGAAGGCCCAGGTCGGCCAATTCCCGACTCAGGCGGGCCCGCACCGCGTGTCCTCCCTTGTCCTGCTGAAAAAGACCGGCTACCAAAGCCTTGATATAAAGCCCGGTGCCCCCTGCCACCAAGGGCGGCACCGCCCGATGCTGAAGCCCGGTGATGGCCGCCCGGGCCTCCCGGGCATAGCGGGCGGCATCGTAGGGTTCATCGGGGTCGGCCACGTCCACCAGATGGTGGCGCACCCGGGCCCTCTCCTTAGGGGTGGGCTTGGCCGTGCCGATGTCAAATTCCCGGTAGACCTGCATGGAATCGGCGTTGACGATCTCCGCTCCCAGGGCTTCGGCCAGGTCCAGGGCCACACCGGTCTTGCCCACCGCGGTAGGTCCCACCAGCACCGCGACCTTGGCTGCCGGCATGGCTAACCCCGGGGACGCCGGAAGCTCTGGCGGATGTCGGCGTAAGGAATGAGACGCCAGAGCGGTCGACCGTGGGGACAATGGGAGGAGACCTGCAGGTCGTCCAATTGGGCCAGAAGCGCCGCCATCTCCTCCATAGCAAGATTTTGGCCCGCCCGGATGGCCCCGTGGCAGGCCAGGACGGTCTTGACCTGCTCCTGAACCGCCTGGGGGGAAGTCTGGCTTTTGACCGGAGTGAGATTCTCCACCAGGTCCAGGACCAGGGCCTCGATATCCGCCTGGGCCAGCCAGGCGGGGACGGCGGTGACCAGAAAGCTTGCGCCGCCGAAGGACTCAAGCACCAGCCCCAGCCGGGCCAGGAGATCCAGGTTCTCCTTCACCCAGTCAGCCTGGACCGGACCTACCTCCACCACCCGGGGAAACAGGAGACTCTGACGGGAGACGCAATCAGTGCCGGTCCCCAGACTTTCATAGAGGACCCGTTCGTGCGCGGCGTGCTGGTCGATGAGCACCAGGCCCTCGCGGCTTTGGGCCAGGATGTAAGTGCCCTGAAGCTGACCGATGAGGTGCAGGTCCTGGAACCGGAAAGGGGAGGAAGCCTGGGGCGGCGGCGAGGGGAAGGCCGCCGCGGGCGCGGCCTGCACCAGAGGCGGATTTGCCGGGCGGGGGGTGGGGGTCAGACATGCGCCCCTCTCCTGGACCTGGGCCAATGGCGCCGGGTGCCAGGCCGCCTGGTAGAGGGTTTTCTCCCCGGCCAGGGACCCCAGACCCTGGCGCAGGCTCCCCAGGAGCAGGCCGTAGACCCGGCCCGGGTCCCGGAAGCGCACCTCGGTTTTGGCCGGGTGGACATTGACGTCCACCTGTTCCGGGGGAAGGCTCAGGTGGACCACCACCACGGGATGACGGCCCCGGGGCAAAAGCCCCTGGTACGCGGCCTTGACCGTGGCGGCCAGGACCCGGTCCTGGACCACCCGGCGGTTTACCAGCAGGACCTGGAAGCGGGTCGAGGCCACGGTGTATTCCGGCAGAGAGAGAACACCGGCGGTGGCCCAGGGCGCGCCTGCCAGCGCGAAGGGCAAAACGTGTTCGGCCACTGCCGCGCCGTAGACCGCGGCCACCCGTTCCCGCAGGGTCTGGGCCGCAGGTGCGGCGAGAAGAGTCCTTTTCCCGGCAACCAGGCGGAAATACACTGCGGGATGGCCCAGGGCCAGGTGCCGCAGGGTCTCCAGGATGTAGGCCTGCTCGGCGTCCCGGCTTTTGAGGAACTTACGGCGCACCGGCGTATTGAAAAACAGGTCCTCCACTGTTACCTGAGTGCCGACGGCCGCCGCGGCCACCCGGCGGTCCGTAATTTCCCCGCCCTCGGCCTGGATCCGAAAGCCCCCTGGGGCTTCAGGGGTGCGGGTCAGGAGTTCCAGGCGGCTTACCTGGGCGATGCTGGGCAGGGCTTCGCCCCGGAAGCCCAGGGTGGTGATGCCCAAAAGGTCCTCTTCCTGACGGATCTTGCTGGTGGCGTGGCGCTGCAGCGCCAGGGGGGCTTCTTCCGGGGTCATGCCGCAGCCGTCATCCACCACCCGGATCCGACGACGGCCTCCTTCCTCGATTTCCACGGTGATGTGGCGGGCTCCGGCGTCCAGCGCGTTTTCCACCAACTCCTTCACTACCGCCGCGGGACGGGTGACCACTTCGCCTGCTGCGATCCGGGAGGCGGTCTGCTGATCCAAGACCTGGATGCGCCCCATGTCTTCCCCTTGCCCTCCTGAGCGCCTTGGTTTATGATAGCTCCCAAGGAGGGCTGTGATCCGGTTCTTCTTGCTCGCCCCGCCGGTCATTTGATGGCCTTCTTCTGATCGGCGGGGAATTTTTAGCAGTCCAAGGTCCAAGGTCCAAAGCTGACTGCTGACTGCTGCTTAACCACCAATAATACCAGAAAAAACCCTGCTCAGGGAGGCCCCGCCGTGGCTCGCGACAAAACCGGACCTGTGCCCCTGCCCGCCCGGGAGGAACTGGTGCTGAAGGTGGCCAAGGAGATTGTGGTGAAATTCATCGAGGTGGGACGCCTCACACCCACCACCTTCCCTGACACCTTTAATATGGTTATCGACACGGTGCGTCGGTCTCTGAAGGACTAGCGGTCAGCAGCCGGCCCGGCCCTTTGGGGGCGGCGGCGCTGACTGCGGACCGCGGAGCGAGGAAAGACTATGTCCAGAAGCGGCGGCCGTGCTCCGGACGAACTGCGGCCTCTTGACCTCAAGCCCGGATACCTGGATTTTGCCGAAGGGTCGGCTCTGGTCACCTGGGGGCGGACCCGGGTACTGTGCGCCGCCACGGTGCTGGAGGAAGTGCCCCCGTTCCGCCGCGGAACCGGCGGCGGCTGGGTCACCGCCGAATACGCCATGCTGCCCAGGGCCACCGGCACCCGCCAGGCAAGAGAGGGAATCAGCGGGCGGGTGCGGGGGCGGTCTCAGGAGATCCAGCGGCTCATCGGCCGCTCCCTCCGGGGAGTGGTGGACTTGCAGGCCCTGGGAGAGCGCACCGTGATCCTGGACTGCGATGTCCTGCAGGCCGACGGCGGCACTCGGGCGGCGGCCATCTGCGGAGCTTTTGTGGCCCTGTGTCTGGCCCTGGAGCCCTTGCGGCAGAAGGAAATTATCGACATCTTGCCGGTCAGGGACCAGGTGGCCGCGGTGAGCGTGGGAGTGGTGGGGGGCAGGCTTTTGCTCGACCTGGACTACCAGGAGGACTCCGAGGCCGAGGTGGACGCCAATTTTGTGGTTACCAGGCGGGGCGAGCTGGTGGAGGTCCAGGCCACCGGTGAAGAGGGCCCCTTTCCCCGACAGTTGCTGCCGGACATGCTGGAGTTGGCCCTGACCGGGGTGGCCGAAATCTGCCGCGTTCAGGAGGAGGCCCTCAAGCCGTGGCTCCCCTTACCCTGGTGATGGCTACCCGGAACCCCGGCAAGGTGCGGGAGCTGGCCGACCTCCTGGGGGACTTGGGCGTTAGACTCCTGAGCCTGGCTGATTTTCCCGAGATCCCCGATATTCCCGAAGAAGGGGCCACCTTTGCGGAGAATGCCGCGGCCAAGGCCACAACGGTGGCCCGACTCACCGGGCTTCCAGCCCTGGCGGACGACTCCGGGCTGGAGGTGGCGGCGCTCGGGGGGCGGCCCGGAGTGTTTTCAGCCCGCTACGCCCAGGACCGCACCGGCGGCGCGACTCCGACGGATGAGGACAACTGGCGCAAGCTCCTGGAGGAACTCCGGGAGGTGCCGCAGGATAGACGGCAGGCCCGCTTTGTCTGTGAAATCGCCTTATATTTCCCGGACGGCCGCCTGCTCACCGCCCGGGGGGAACTGGCCGGCTTTATTGCCCTCGCCCCCCAGGGCTCCCGGGGATTCGGCTACGACCCGATCTTCTACGTGCCGGAATATCGGGCCACGGTGGCCGAACTGGACCCGGCCACCAAAAACCGCATCAGCCACCGGGGGCAGGCCCTGCAGACACTGAAGGAAATCCTGACGGCCCGCAAGCGGGAATTTTTTCCTGACCCGCCGGATTGAATCTGCGCCTCTGAGAATCCCATTTATCTGGCCGGCAAGCAGGCAGTCGAACAGGCTTGCCCCCAGACCGACCCGGACAGCTTTAAGCCGGGCAATAATGGATTGTGCTTTTCTTAACAAAATTTTTACACCCAGCTCCCCTCTTTTAACCCCGTTTAAATTTCCCAACTGATAAAAGCCAGATAAAGACGTGGGCTTAAGGCTCTTTGCCGGGGGCCCGCCGCCCTTGCCCGCGAAGGGAGCTCAGAAAAAGGGAGACGTGTATGCCAAGCGCCAAAAAAGTGAAGGATCTGATGATCCCGTTGGTGGATTACCCCCACATCCCGTATTGGTTCAGCGTCCGCCAGGCCATCGCCATGATCAAGGCCGCGGCCGCGGATCGGGAGGTCCGCATTGAACCCCGCTTCGTGCTGGTCTTTGATGAGAAATACCAGCTTCTGGGGTATCTGGGCTTCAAGGAGATGCTTACGGGTATCGAGCCTCGGTTCCTCCGGCGGCCCGAGGCCGCCCATATGCAGGGGGCCAAGCCTTTGGAACTGGACCCGCTCCTGGGCGTGCTCTGGGAAGACCTGTTCGGCCGGGGCTGCAAAGAGGAAGCCAACAAGCCGGTAAAAGAGGTCATGACTCCGGTCAAGGCCACGGTCAAGGCCGATGACCCCCTGGTCAAGGCCGCCTACGCCATGGCCCAGGCGGGGCTGGAAATCCTCCCGGTCATGGAGGAAGGCAAGGTGGTGGGCATCGTTCGCCTGGATGACATTTTCAAAGAAATTACCGCAGCGGTGTTGGACTAGCTGATCCGAACCACATAGTACCGGAAACCGAAATCCGTTTTAAAAGGAGCAGACTATGGCAGATCCAACCAAGGAAGCGACTCTGGCCGTCGGACTCCCGGAGATGCCGGAGGAAATCCTTCTGGCCCCGGAAAAAAAGGCCATCGACTGGAAGCGTATCTTTTTCATCCTCCTGGGCCTGGGCATTTTCTTTTTATTCTATGCCATTCCCAGCCTGCCGGACGCGGTGGATCCCGGGGGCAAGGTCTTCAAACTTTCCTGGGAAGGCAAGATGGCCCTGGGCCTGTTCCTCATGGCCGGCACCTGGTGGGTTTTTGAAGTCATGCCCATAGGCGTCACCGCCATTGCCATCGGCCTGTTTCAAACCCTGTTCTATATCCGCCCGGCCAAGGAGGCCCTGGGCGACTTCCTGGACCCGTCGGTGTGGTTCATTTTCGGCTCCGTGGTCATCGGCACCGCGTTCACGGCCTCGGGCCTGACTCGGCGCATGGCCTACAAGATGCTGGGCGTGGTGGGAGAAAAGACCAAATTCATCCTGCTGGGCACGTTTCTGGTGGTGACGGCCATGACCCTGATCATGGCCCACACCGCGGTGGCCGCGGCCATCTTCCCACTCCTTCTGGCCATCCACTCCCTTTATAGCGAATCCGACCAGCCCACCCGGTTCGGCAAGGGCCTGTTCATCGGCATGGCCTGGGCCGCGGGGGCCGGCTCCATCATCACCTTCCTGGGGGCGGCCCGGGGCGTGGCCGCGGCCGGCATGTTCAAGCAGTTCACCGGCCAGGACATCGGCTTTTTCGAACTCATCTGGTACATGCTGCCCCTAGGGCTCCTCATGGTTTTCGCCATCTGGCTGATTGTCATCACCTTCTTTAGGCCCGAATTGCCGGTGATCGAAGGTCTGCGGGAAAAGGCCGGGGCTTTGGCCAAAGAACTGGGGCCCATGAGTGCCAAAGAGAAATTCGTGGTCGGCACTGTCATTGCCATTGTGGTCCTGTTCATGCTCAAGTCCTTCCTGCCGGTCAAATTCTTCAAAGACATGGACCGGGCCGGTATCATGCTGGTGGGCACCCTGGCCTTTTTCCTCTCCCGGACTCTTACCGTGGAAGACCTGGAGACCATCCCCTGGAATATCATCCTGCTCTTCGGCGGGGCCATGAGCATCGGTTTCTGCCTGTGGAACACCAAGGCCGCGGAATGGCTGGCCGTTCACTGGCTCACCTTTTTTCAGAAGGCCAACTGGCTGACTTTCGTGCTGTCCATCGCCTTCTTTGTCCTGGTCATGACCAACTTCATCATGAACGTGGCGGCCATTGCCATTTCGCTGCCGGTGTCCCTGGTCATCGCCCAGTACCTGGGGGTGGCGCCTCATGTCATCGTGTTCGCCTCCCTGGCCACCGCGGGCATGCCCTTTAACCTGCTCATCGGGGCTGCGCCCAACGCCATCGCTTATGAGAGCAAACAGTTCACCGCCGGCGAATTTTTTCTCTATGGCTGGATCCCCAGCCTGGTGCTGATGGCCCTGCTGGCGTTGTTCTGTTACCTTATCTGGCCCCTGATGGGCATGCCGGTGCTGGTGCCGAAGTGAGTTCAAGGTTCGATTCCCGGACGAATAACCTCATTCTCAAAAAGGATTGGAAATGCGCGAAAAATCCATATTGCTCCTGAGCCTCGCCGTCTTTCTGCTTGCTTATGGATTTCTGGCGCCGCTTGCGGCCGCGACCGCCCCCGCGCCCGGCGACCGCCTGGCTGTCTCCGGGCTGATCAAGACCTCCACGGGCAAAGCCGTCAAAGAGGCGGAGGTGGAAATACTGGTAAACGGCCAGCCCTACAAACCCGGGGACAAGGAAGGTCACACTGAGATACTCACCAGCAAGCAGGGGGGCTTTGTGGCCGACCTGGTGCTTCCCCCGGGGACTCTTCCCGGGGCCAAGGTGGAAGTGACGGCCCACAAGCCCTCCTGGAAGGCCATACCGCCCACGCCGGTCCAGGTGGTGGAGGCCGGGACCGACGCGGCCGGCAACCGCCTGTTCCAGGCCTCCAGCAACTTTACCATGCAGCGGGCGGTCACTCCGGCCTTCTGGATCGCCACCTTCATCCTGATCGCGGTCTATGTCATCATTTCTTTCGAATGGATGCACCGCACCCTGGCGGCGCTGTTGGGAGCGGCCCTGCTGCTCTTTATCACCTATACCCTCGGGGTGTTTGACCCGGGGTTCTACATCCTGTCCTTTGAAGACGCCATGGGGGCCATCGACCTGAATGTCATCTTCCTGCTCATGGGGATGATGATTTTCGTGGGAGTACTGAAAAAGACGGGTGTGTTCCAGTTCCTGGCCTATAAGTCCTATGCCTGGGCCCGGGGCAACGTCTTTGTCCTGTCCTTTGTGCTTCAGTTTATCACCGCAGTGATTTCGGCCTTCCTGGACAATGTCACCACCATGCTCCTGGTCATCCCGGTGACCATTGAGATTGCGGTGACCCTCAAGGTGCACCCCCTGAACTTTCTCGTGCCCCAGGCCTTTGCCAGCAATGTGGGCGGCACCGCCACCCTCATCGGCGACCCCCCCAACATCCTGATCGGCTCCTACACCGGCCTGACCTTCGGGGCCTTTATCGTCAACCTGACCCTGGTGTGCCTGGTCGCCCTGATCATCTCCTGCTTCTACTTCCTGTGGTGGCATAGGAAGGACTATGCCAAGGCGGAGGTGGGCGACGTGAACCGCACCATCGCCTTCCTGAGGGAGGAATATCAAATCACCAACAAGAAATTGATGATCCAGGGGCTGATCCTCCTGGGCTTCACCATCTTCCTCTTCGCGGCCCACGGTTTTCTCCACATGCAGGTGTCAGTGGCCGCGCTCGTCGGGTCCCTGCTGCTCTTGACCATTTCCCGGGTGGACATCGTGGACATGCTGGAGCACGAAGTGGAGTGGCCCTCGCTGATGTTCTTCATCGGTCTGTTCATGGTCATCGCCGGGGCGGAGGAAACCGGGCTGATCCAGCAAATCGCCAACGGGGTGCTCTATTTTTCCCAGGGCAAGATGTGGCTGGCCATCATCCTGATTCTCTGGGTCTCGGCCATCGCCTCGGCCTTTATTGACAATATCCCCTTCACCGCCACCATGCTGCCCATCGTCTTGTTTTTGAGCGACAGTTTCGGACTCCCCAAGGACAACGTGCTGTGGTGGTCCCTGTCACTGGGGGCCTGCCTGGGCGGCAACGGCACCATGATCGGCGCCAGCGCCAACGTGGTCACCGTAGGCATGGCGGAGAAGGCCGGCTACCACATCGGCTTCGTGGAATACCTGCGGCGCTGCTGGTGGCCCATGATGATCACCGTCACCATCTGCATGGTGTACCTACTCCTGTTTTATTAGCCGAAAATGGAGATTAAGCTCATGAAAATCAAAGTTCTCCTGGTGGATGACGAGGCGCAATTCGTGGAAACCCTGGCCCAGCGTCTGGAAACCCGGGGTTTTGTGGTGGATACCGCCCTGAGCGGCGACCGCTGCCTGGCCATCCTCAAAGACAAAGACATGGATGTGGTGGTGCTGGACGTCCAGATGCCGGGAAGAAGCGGGATCGACACTCTAAAAGAAATTAAAAAGCTCCGCCCGTTGACCGAAGTCATCATGCTCACCGGCCACGCTACGGTGGAAACGGCCATTGAGGGCATGAAACTGGGCGCGTTCGACTATCTCCTGAAGCCCACGGACATTGACGACCTGGTGGCCAAGATCAACAAGGCCCACGCCCGCAAGGCCGAGCATGAGGAACGCATCCTCCAGGCCACCATCAGCAGGATCACCCAGAAAAGCGGCTGGTAGCACCGGGGTTCCCGTAGCGCAGGGGCGGGGTCTCCCCGCCCCGTTTGCCAAGCCTTGCAGGAGGCGGGGAACCCCCTCCCTTACGAGCCGCCCCATTCTCCCCGAACCGCCGCCCGGCCCCGCCCCTTGACCGGTATCCAAGGAAAAGTTATTGTGCAGGCGAGGCGCCTGCTTTACAATTTATTATTGATTCAGAGAACTTTCGGATTGATGAAAGGATTTTCTCAGAGTCTTCCATCTTCCCGTGCCGTCCCCACAACAAAGGCAGGATATGGACCAGCAGCCCAGCCGGGATGAGACGCCGCCTGCCCCTGCCGGGCAAGACAGCCCCGGACCGGAATGCCTGTTGGTCTGCGTCAGTCCCGGTCCCCTCTGCCAGGCGCTGATCCGTGCCATTCATCGCCTGGCCGCGGCCCAGCACGCCCGGTGGTATGCCCTCTACGTGGAAACCCCGGCCCATGCCCGACTCTCCAGGGAAGATCAGGAACGGGTCTCCCAGGCCCTGCGGCTGGCTTCGCAACTGGGAGGCCAGGCGGTCAGGATTTCGGGCTTCCGCATCGGGGATGAGATCCTGGCTTTTGCCCGGGAAAACCGGATAGCTAAAATTTTTTTAGGAAAGCCCCATCGGCGGCGCTGGCGGAGGTTCTTGGGGGCCTCCCTGGTGGATTACCTGATCTGGAATTGCGGCCCCATTGACATCTTCGTCATCTCGGGAGAGGCCGAGGCTGCCAAACCCTTGAAATCGGGGGGGGCGAAACTCCGGCCCCTCTGGGCCAACTATGGGCTGGCCGGCGTCGGGCTGGCCCTGTGCACCACAGTGGCCAATGTCCTGTTCCCGTATCTGGCCCTCACCAGCGTGGCCATGATGTATCTCTTCACCGTGGTCATTATCGCCTCGGCTTTGGGCCGGGGGCCCGCTATCCTGTCTTCCTTCCTGAGCGTGGCTCTCACCGCGTTTTTTTTCGTGCCGGAATATCTTTCCTTTGAACTGGCCAACACCGAATATGTCGTCACTCTGGTGGTGATGCTGGTGGTGAGCACCCTGATCAGCGGGCTGACGGCCCGCCTGCGGTATCAAGCCACGGTAGCCCGCCAGCAGGAGCGCCAGGCCAATGCCCTGTTCGAAATGAGCCAGAACCTGACAGGCCGATACAGTCTTGATGCCCTGCTGGATGAAGCGGCCCGTCAGATCTCCCGGATCTTCGAGGGTCAGGCGGCCATCTTGCTGCCGGACGCCGAAGCGCGGCTGATTCTGCGGGCGGGAGATCCCATCGCTGATTATGACGTCACCGAAAAGATTGTGGCCGGTTGGGTCTTCCGCCACGGCCACCTGGCCGGCGCGGGGACCGGAACTCTTCCCAACGTCAGGGGAATTTATCTGCCTCTCAAGTCCTCCCGCCAGGTGATCGGAGTGTTGCGCCTGGAACCCCACTCCCATGAAGGCCGCCTGGATTCGGAATCGCTGCGTCTGCTGGAGGCGCTGGCCAACCAGGTGGCCCTGGCCATCGAACGGGAAGAACTGGTCACCCAGGCACGGGCCGGTCAGCTCCAGGTGGAAGCCGAAAAGATGCGCAACATCCTCCTGAGCACCGTGTCCCATGATCTCCGGACGCCGCTGACGGTGATCGCCGGCGCGGCCAGCAGCCTGCTCGAAGAGGAAGGCCGACTGGATGGCGCCACCCGGCACGAATTCGTCCAGACGATTTACGAGGAGGCCAAGCGGCTGGACCGCGTGGTGCACAACCTCCTGGAAATGAGCCGGCTGCAATCCGGAGAACTCAAGCTCAATACGGAATGGCACGTCCTGGAGGAGGTCATCGGCTGCGCCCTGGCCCAACTGGAGGGCCAGTTGCATGACCGGCCGGTATCCATATCTCTCCCCGCCGATCTGCCCCTGGTCAAGCTCGATGTTCTGCTCATGGAGCGGGTGTTTGTCAACCTGCTGGAAAACGCCGCCAAACATACCCCCGCCGGCGCTCCCATCGACATTGTTTGCCGGGTCGAGGGGAAAACCTTGCAGGTCGAGGTGGCCGACCGCGGCCCCGGGCTGCTTCCCGGCCAGGAGGAGAAGATCTTCGAAAAGTTTTACCAGGCGTGGCCCGGCCGGACCCGGGGGGCCGGGTTGGGGCTGACCATCTGCCGCAGCGTCATTGAAGCCCACGGCGGTCGTATCTGGGCGGAAAACCGGCCCGGGGGGGGCGCGGTCTTTCGCTTCAACCTTCCCCTCGCAGAGGAATCCCCTCTGGACGAGTACTTGCCCGATGAAGCCGCGCATCCTGCTCATTGAGGATGATCCCCAGATCCGGCGGTTCCTGCGGGCTTCCCTGGGGGCCCAGGGCTATGAGCTTGTCGAAGCCGGAACCGGGAAGGAAGGACTGGCCCTGGCTGCGTCCCAGGCCCCTGATGTGGTGATCCTGGACTTGGGCCTGCCTGACCTGGAAGGCATTGAGGTGATCCGGCGCCTCAGAGAATGGTCGTCCATGCCGATTATCATTCTCTCGGCCCGGGGGCAGGAACGGGACAAGGTGGCGAACCTGGATGCCGGCGCGGACGATTACCTGACCAAACCCTTCGGCATGGCCGAGTTACTGGCCCGCATCCGGGTGGCGCTGCGGCGGAAGCTGCCGTCGGAAGAGGGCAAACCTGTCCCGGTTTTCAGCTTGGGGGAGCTCAAGGTGGATTTTGAGCGCCGCCGGGTGTTCCGGGGCCAGGAGGAAATTCATCTGACCCCCCTTGAGTATAAACTGCTCACCGTCCTCATTAAATACCGGGGCAAGGTGGTGACCCACAGCCAGCTCCTGAAGGAGGTCTGGGGCCCGGCGTTTATCGGCCAAAACCCCTATCTCCGTATTTTTATCCTCAACCTGCGCCGCAAACTCGAAGCCGACCCCACCCGCCCGTATTATCTTATCACCGAGCCCGGGGTGGGTTACCGCCTGCGGGACGAGTGATACGGGTTTCGGTTTTCAGGGAGCAGCGCCCGGCCCACGGGGTCATGGACTTGGAACCTTGAATTTCCTGGGCCGGTGCGGGCCGCCCGGGTCCTTGCGGCCCCTCTACCCATGCGCCTCTCCTGGCGGTATAATCATGGCGGATTATGAACAAAATTATCGTAGCCTGGGTCAGCATCGCCTTGGCAATCCTGATCGCCGGATATTTCCTGACGTATCAGGAGGAACTGCGGGTAAACTTGGACCGCATCGCCCGGACTCAGGCCATATTATCCATACTCTACGACCTGGAAAACAATCTGGCCGAAGCCGAGGCCGTCATGAAGGGGTTTATCATTACCGGGGATGACCAGCAATTACAGGCCTATCCTTATGCCATCCGGGAGATCGAGCGGCGCCTGCATGAACTTGGGCAGGCGGTCGCGGATGAACCCGAAGAGCGGCGTCTCCTGGACAGCCTCAGGCCCCTGATCGCCAAGATCTTGGCCTTGTTTGACCAGTCCATCACCCTTCGCCGGGAGAAGGGCTTTGAAGGCTGGCGACCGACAGACCTCGCCCGGGAGGAAGGCAAAATCAGGGGCAGGATTCACAAGATTTTTAATGACCTGGAGGACCTGGAAAAAAAGCAACTGGACCCGGGATGGGCCCGGCAAAAGGAACGTCTCCAATTCTGGCTAGCCAGCCTCACCGTGGGCATGTTTGTCAGTTTTGGCATCCTGATCGTGGTATTGTCCCTCCTGAATAATGAAGTCCGGCAGCGAAAAAAGGCGGAGGACCAGGTGGCCGATTACCAGGCCGATCTCAGGTCCCTGGCCTCCCAGCTTACCCTGGCCGAGGAACGCGAGCGCCGCCGTCTGGCCATGCACCTCCATGATCAGATCGGGCAAACCCTGGCCTTAAGCAACATCAAACTGCATGAAGCCCGGGCCTCGCTGCCGCCGGAGGTTGCGCCGCACCTCTCCCAGGAATTGGCTCACATCGGCGGCCTTCTGGAAAAGACTATCGAAGAAACCCGGTCTTTGACCTTTAAGATCAGTCCTCCCATATTATATGAACTGGGGTTGGAAGCTGCGCTGGAATGGCTGACGGAGCGGTTCGGCCGGGAGCACGGCCTGCTGACCTTCTTTGAAAGCGACCGCCAGCCCAAGTCGCTGGACGAGGATCTCAAGATATTGGTTTTTCAGGCCGTGCAGGAGTTGCTCGTCAATGTGGTCAAACACGCCAACGCCCGGAACCTCAAAGTCTCGGTCTGGCGGGAAGGGGATATCCTCCAGGTCGGGGTGGAGGATGACGGCGTAGGTTTTAACCCCCAGGACCTGGGTCTGCGCCACGGAGAGGGAGGCTTCGGTTTGTTCAGCATCAGGGAGCGCTTGCGGCCCCTGGGCGGCAACTTACGGGTATCTTCCGAACCCGGCCAGGGCACTGAGGTCACCCTGTCGGTGCCGTTAAGTGGCCCCATGCCTGTGGCAAGTTTCTTATGACCGCCAGGATTATCGTAGCGGACGACCACCAGATTTTGCGGGAGGGGCTGGTCACCCTCCTGGAAAAGGCCGGTCTCACCGTGGTCGGGCAGGCCGGGGATGGACGCACCGCGGTGCGCCTGGCCCGGGAGCTGAAACCCGCGGTGGTTATTATCGACATCGCCATGCCGGAACTGAACGGCATTGAGGCGACCCGGCAGATCGTCACCGAAGTCCCGGGCGTCAAGGTCATCGCCCTTTCCATGCATGCGGACAAGCACTTTGTGCGGGGCATGCTCCAGGCCGGGGCTTCAGGTTACCTTCTGAAACATTGCGCGTCCCAGGAACTGGTCCAGGCCATCCGGGCCGTCCTTAATAATCAGATCTTCCTTAGCCCTGGCATTACTGAACTGGTGGTGGAGGGCTTCAAATCAACCCCTGGGGATGCTTCGGTCTTCTCCGTTTTGACCTCCCGGGAGCGGGAAGTTTTGCAGTTGTATGCCGAGGGCAAGATTTCCCGGGAAATCGCCGCCACCTTGCACATCAGCCTGAAAACGGTGGAGGCCTACCGTCGGCAGATCATGGAAAAAATGGGCTTCCACAGTTTTGCCGATCTCATCAAGTATGCCATCCGGGAAGGGCTCACCACCCTCGAGACCTGAAGCCTGCCCACCCTTCCTTTTACGCCTTTTGCACCCGCCAAAGTCCCCTTGATTTTGCGCCGATGGCTCCCGCAAAAAGTGTATTCTCCTGATTTCACCCTGCAACCGCCGGGGTTACCCTTCCTTCCAAGGTTGCTGTTTTTAAGGAGGGTGACTTATGCAGTCGTCCACCACGGTGCCGCTGGTTTTATGGCCGCCCGCCCGCTCCAGAAAGGTGCAGATCCTGGATCTGGCGATCAAAGTGCTGGTCCTCGCGGCAATCCCCGCAAGTCTGCTCTATGGGTTCAAGGCGGGAGCCTTTGGCGGCTACCAGCACATCTTCAGCGCCGAGGGCTACCGTTCCCCGCTTATGGCCCTAGCCACCGGTTATGCCACGGCTTTTCTCGTGATGCAGGCCATCCGCACCGCTCTGTGGTGCCGCTACCGGCCCTACCCGCTGCCCGAGGGACCGCTGCCCCGGGTCACGGTGATCATCCCTGCGTACAACGAGGGGGCCATGGTGGAGAAAGCCATATACTCCGTGGCCGCATCGGATTACCCCGCAGACCGGCTGGAAATCTTTTGCCTTGATGACGGCTCCCGGGACGACACCTGGGAGTATATGGAGCGGGCGGCGCGGCGGTTCCCCAGCCTGATCCGGGCCATCCGCTTTCCCGCCAACCGGGGCAAGCGCGAGGCCCTCTATCAGGGATTCATTCAAGGCCGGGGCGATATTTTTGTGACCGTGGATTCGGACAGCGTTATTCAACCCGACACCCTCAAGCAGATTGTCGCCCCCTTGGCGGGGAATCCCAAAATCGGGGCCGTGGCCGGTAATGTCAAGGCCTACAACCGGCACGCCAACCTCCTCACCCGCATGCTCTGGGTGCGGTTCATTCTTTCCTTTGACTTCCTGCGGGCTTCCCAAGCCATGTACGGTTTTGTGTTCTGCACCCCCGGGGCGCTGTCGGCCTACCGCCGGGAGGCCATCTGGCCGGTGCTGGAGGAGTGGCGGGGGCAGACCTTTTTGGGCCGCCGCTGCACCATCGGCGAGGATCGGGCCTTTACCAACCTGGTTCTGCGCCAGGGCTATCACACCTTTTATCAGCGGACCGCGGTGGTCTATACCCTGGTCCCGGAAACCTACCGCGGTTTGTGCCGCATGTTTCTCCGCTGGGACCGCAGCAATTTCCGCGAGTCCTACATCCAGCTCAAATTCATATTCACCCGTTACCGTCAGGAACACCGGCTCCTGCCCATCCTGGACTTCTTGGTGCGGGAGCTGGAATTTCCTCTGGCCTGCATCTTTATCCCGCTGCTGATGATCGCTATTTTCCTCAATCCTCTCCTCCTGCTGAAGCTCGGTGCCGCAATGACGGTGCTCAATTTTATCCTTTGCCTCTACTATGTCAGGGTGGAGCGGGACCTGGATTTCGTTTACGGCGTCCTGTTTTCATTTTACAATTTTTTCTTGCTGAAATGGATCAGGCCTTATGCTTTCCTTACTCTGAAAAATGGCCGCTGGCTGACCAGGTAGCATCCTTTCCGAGGCGGCTGGACGGGCTTCCGCCTGGCGGGCGGAAGTCTTTTTGCCAGCAATGATGAAGGGCTGGCAAGGCGGGCCTGCCGCCCTCCCTTAGGGCTGGCCGCGCCCGCCCGAAGCCGTTTTTGACCTTTTCAGGGCGCCCCCGGAGATGGTTCGGCCGGACCAACCCCTCGCGGCCCCTTGCGCCCGGGCCGCCTTTGCCACCCCTTGCCCTGAGCGCTTTTCCTTTGACACTTCAAGGAGTTGTTCTACAATGAGTTTGAGGAAATGGAGGTAATCCGTGGATGATATTTCCCGATTCGCCGATGAGCTAGGACCCGCCAAAATCGTTCAGGTATATGAGCCCTCGGTGGGACTCAAGGCAGTGCTGGTGGTGGACAACGTGGCCCGCGGCCCGGCCCTGGGCGGCGTGCGCCTGGATTTGGAGGTCACCACTGAGGAGTGCTTCCGGCTGGCCCGGGCCATGACCTTGAAGAATGCCGCGGCCGGCCTGACCCACGGCGGCGGGAAAGTGGTGGTGTATGGCGACCCCAAGATGCCCAAGACCGACAAGGAGCGCCTGATCCGGGCCTTGGCCTGCTCCTTGCGGAGCGAGCAGGAGTACATCTTTGCCCCGGACATGGGCACGGACGAGGAATGCATGGCCTGGATCAAGGACGAAATCGGCCGGGTGGTGGGGTTGCCCGCCGAAATCGGCGGCATCCCCTTGGACGAGATCGGCGCCACCGGTTGGGGGCTGTGTCAGGCCACGGAGGTCGCGTTGCAGTATTGCGGGTCCTTTTGCGACTTCAAACTGGAAAAAGCCCGGGTGGTGATTCAGGGTTTCGGGGCTGTGGGCCGGCACGCCGCCCGGTTCCTGGCTGAGAAGCAGGCCGTCCTGGTGGGCGCGGCGGACTCCCAGGGAGCGGTTTATCATCCTGAGGGCCTTGACGTGGGTGAACTCATCCGCTTAAAAGACGAGGGCCAAAGTGTGGTCGACTATTCCAGAGGCCAAAAGTTTGACCGGGATGAGGTGATCGGCTTTGACTGCGATATCTGGATTCCGGCGGCCCGCCCTGATGTCCTGAACGAGCAAAACGTGGCCCACCTCAAGGCCAAGCTGGTGGTCCAGGGCGCCAACATCCCCCTGACCCTGGGTGCTGAGAAATATCTTCACGAACAAGGGGTCCTGTGCGTGCCGGACTTCATCGCCAACGCCGGCGGGGTGATTTGCGCGGCCATGGAATACCAAGGCGCGACCCAGGCCGAGGTTTTCCGCACCATCGCCGAAAAGGTGAGCCGGAATACCCGGCTCGTGCTGGATGAGTCCAAGACCAGGAAGATTCTGCCCCGGGAAGCTGCCGTTTCCCTGGCAGTTCAGCGGGTCAAAAAAGCCATGGCCTGGAAACGCTGGGCGATTTTTTAACCGCCCGGTCGGGAAATTATCCGGGACAACGAAGAAGCGTTAAAGTGGACGGGCCACTGTTTGACCAAAGCCTTAAACTTAGACCTTAGAGCATCACTTTGAACTACGGGCTCCCCTATGTATCGCATTCGCTTTCACGGCCGCGGCGGCCAGGGCATGAAAACCGCGGGCCGCATTTTGGGCACGGCCTTCTTCCTGGCAGGCTTTGAGGTGCAGGATGCCCCCCGCTACGGCGCCGAGCGCCGGGGCGCGCCCATCTTCGCCTATGTGCGCGCCTCCCGGAGTCCCATCAATGAGCGGGGCATCATCCACCGCCCGGACCTGATCATCGTGGCCGACGACACGCTGGCCGCGGTCCCGGCCGCCGGGGTGCTCGCGGGGGTCACTGAGCACACGGTTCTGCTCATCAGGAGTAGCGAGGCCCCCGAAGTCTGGAAGGAAAGGCTTGGTTGTTCCGGCCTGGTGCTGACCCTGCCGGCCGCAACCGAGCTGGAGGACGCGTCGGCGCTGCGGTTTATCGGCGCGGTCTGCACCGGCGCGGCGGCCCGGCTGGTGGGGGTGATTCCCCGGGACGCCCTGGCCCAGGCGATCCGGGAGGAACTGGCTTATCTGGGGGAAGCAGTAGTGGCCAAGGACCTCGAGAAGGCCATGGAAGCCTACGACCTCATGGTGGACCATGCCGGGTGCGTGACCGAAGGGACCGATCCCGCGGCGGACACTTACGAAAGACCTCATTGGACCGAGCTGCCCTTTGACGACGCCGAGGTCTCCGCGCCCGTGATTCACGCCCCGGCCACCAGTGAACAGGTGCCCACCGGGCTGTGGCGGACGGTGCGCCCCGTTGTTGATTATCGGCGCTGCCGCCGCTGCGCCTGGATCTGCAGCACCCTGTGCCCGGACAGCACTATCACCGTAAACGCCGAAGGCTACCCGGAAATCGACTACGAGCATTGCAAGGGCTGCTTGATCTGCCTGTCCTCGTGTCCCTCCCATGCCATCCACGCCATCCCTGAACGGCAAGCGGCCTCCCAGGCTGCGGGAGGCGCCCGGCCATGAAGCGCACCCTGATGACCGGCAACGGCGCGGCAGCCTGGGGGGCGCGGCTGGCGCAGGTGGACTATGTGCCGGCCTTCCCCATCACCCCCCAGACCGAAATCATCGAAACCATCGCCCACTGGATCGACGCCGGTGAGATGGACGCCCGCATGGTCACCCTGGAATCCGAGCACTCCATGGTCACCGCGGCCGGGGCCGCGGCCGCCACCGGGGTGCGGGTGTTCACCGCCACTTCCAGCCAGGGATTGCTCTATGCCATGGAAATGCTTTACACCATTGCGGGCTGGCGGGTGCCTTTGGTGCTGGTGAACGTCTCCCGGGGTCTGTCCGCGCCCATTACCCTGGAGCCGGATCATAACGATATCCTGGCGGCCCGGGATTGCGGCTTCCTGCAGATTTACTGCGCCACTTGCCAGGAGGTGCTGGACAGCGTCCTGCTAGCCTATCGTCTGGCCGAAGATAAGCGTGTGCGCCTGCCGGTCATTGTCAACCAGGATGGTTTCTACCTTTCCTTTACCCGGGAGCCGGTGGCGATTCCCGATTCCGAGGCCGTCCGCCGCTTCCTCGGGCCTTTTGAACCGGGGACGATCCGGTTCCGGGCCAGCGCGCCGGCGAGCCAGGCGGTGGCGGTCCTGGGGGGGAGCCCCTATTCCTACTTCCGCTATGAAATGCACCTGGCGGCCCTCAACGGCCTCAAGGTCTATGATGAAATTGCCCTGGAATTCGCCCGGCACTTCGGGCGCCGCCACCCCATGGTGGAGGCTTACCGCACGGATGATGCCGATTTGGTCCTGGTGATGCTGGGCGCCTTTGCCACCAAGGCCCGGGAGGCCGTGGACCGGCTGCGGCTTGCGGGCTGGAAGATAGGGCTGGTGCGCCCCCGCCTGCTCAGGCCCTTTCCGGAGGCTCGCTTGCGGGAACTTCTGTTGGGGAAAAAAGGCGCGGCGGTCATCGACCAGAACCTCTCCATGGGCAAGGGTGGGGTGCTCTACACCGAAGTGGCCGCGGCTCTCTATGGCCGGAAAGATGCCCCGCTGCTGGCGAGCTTCGTCGGCGGCTTGGGGGGCCGGGATATCACCCTGGAGGAATTTTACGAAATGGCCAGGGTCATCCGCGACGCGGCGGCCAATGGCCAGACCCCGCCGCCGAGACTGCTGTACACCGAGGCAGAGCTGCGGGAGGTCAGGAAACTCCAGGCCATCGCGCTGGCGGAGAGGGAGAGGTTGGGGCATGGTTGACCTGGGGAAGGATCAGGCCCGGTTGGGAAGCAAACAAGACGAATCCCCCATCGGACCATTCGGAAGACTTGGGCCGTAAATGGGTTTAAACCGAAACTCCAGAGGGAAACGAACTCATGAGCGCGACTAAACCCACGCCCCCCAAGCCCCTGGCTTCCACCCATCTTTTGGGCACCGGGACGCCCATGTGCGCCGGGTGCGGGGGCTTGGAGGCCCTCCATGAGATTTACGATATCCTGGGGGCCAGGACCGTCTTCGTCAACGCCGCGGGCTGCCTGACCCTGCTGGCCGTCTATCCCTTCACCCCTTTCCGGGGGTCCTGGCTGTACACCGCCATGGCCTCGGCCCCGGCCGGGGCCCAGGGGGTGCGGGACGCCCTGGATATTCTCCTGAAGCAAGGGCGGCTGGCGCCGGAGGAGGACCTTGAGGTGGTGGCCCTGACCGGGGACGGCGCGGCTTACGGCATGGGCCTGTCGGCCACTTCCAGCGCCATCGAACGGGGCCTTAATTTTATTTACATCTGCTATGACAATGAAGGATACGGCAACACGGGGCAGCAGTTTTCCGAGGCCACGCCGCACGCCGCGCTTACTGCCACCAGCAGGGGATCGCGAGGTTTTCCCGGCTACAAAAAAGATTTATTCGCCATCTGGACCGCGCACCGCCCGGCCTATGCCGCCACGGTGGTGGGGGCCGAACCCTTGGACCTGGCCCGGAAAATCGAGAAGGCCAAAACCATCAAAGGGCCGCGCCTGATCATGGCCTTGGCCCCCTGTCCCACGGGCTGGGACTTTGACCCCAAAGAGGCTGTGAATATCGGGAGGCTCGCGGTCAGAACGGGCGTCTGGCCGCTGAAGGAATATGTGGACGGCCGGGTGGTGCACACCAGGATCCCCCACCCCCGCCTGCCGGTGGAAGAATACCTGAAGAAACAAGGGCGCTTCGCCCACCTCTTCCACCCGGAGCTAAACCGCGCCCTCATCAATGAAATCCAGGCCAACGTTGACGCTTATTGGGCCGGAATCGTCTGAGAGGTTTCCTTCCGGAAGACGCAGGCGATTATATCGGAAACTTTGGGGAGTAGAATCTGATAAATGGTCGGGACGGGCGGATTTGAACCGCCGACCTCCTGCTCCCAAGGCAGGCACGCTAACCAGGCTGCGCTACGTCCCGATCTGGAAAAATATAAATCGATTAGGTCTGTTGCCGAGCAACGGGCATGATCGGTTTTTAATTATTCTCAAAATACCGAGGTGATTTCAAGAACCCGAAACCCAAGCCAGTTTGGGCCCAACTTTTCCCCCGGCCCCGATTCTCGCCTAATGCTGCATTGACACGGAGGAAGAGGCGCCCATCTTCCCGATCGCGGCTTTGATCTGGCAGGCCCGCCAGCCGAAAGCGGTCAGGCCGGCAACCCCTTCTTTAAGATAGTCCAGGTCATAGGGGTCGCGCAACAGGTCCACCACCAGACTGGCGGCGGCCTCCTGGAGGACCTCCAGAAGCTTCAGGTTGGAGGGATACAGGTGCGCGTCAAAACAAAACAGCACCGTCAGGTCCGATCTTTGCGCCAGACCCACAGCTTGCTCGATTTCCGCGTCCGAAGGCTCGATGCCCACCAGACAAACCTCGGGATGAAGATGAAATTTCCCGAACTCTTTAAGGACAAAATCTTTTTCCCGCAAGACCTCTTTTTCGATCATGATCCTGGCGTCCAGCGCCGAGAATCGCGGAAAGATTACGCCCAGGCTGCCTTCTCTGCCGGTGAGGGGCAGCAGTTTCCTGGAATCCTGGAGAACCTGGACGGACTCCCGGCAGATTCTTTCGGCCAGGGCGGCCCCTTCGGGTTCCGGGGCCGGCTCTCCCTCCGCAAATCTCTGATGCCGCCGTGCTTTTAATTTTTTGATCCGGTCGACGCTCTCCTCCAGCTCTTTCAGGGGAAGCCGCCCGGCCTTATAGGCCTCGTGCAGGCCGGCAAACACCTTCTTCTGGGAGATTGGATCATGGCAGATCAAAAGCAGGTCATGCCCGGCTGCGGCCGCCAGGACTCCGGCCTCACTGATGGGGCAAATGGCCTTGACCGCCCCCATCTCCAGGTCGTCGGTGGCGATGACCCCCTGGAAGTTCAGTTCGCGCCGCAGGCAGTCGTAGATAAGCCGTCGGGAAAAGGTGGCGATCCTGCCGGGCACGGGGTCCAGATTGGGATAGTAGGGATGGGAGGACATCACCAGGTCCACCCCGGCTTGGATGGCCGCCACAAAGGGCCGCAGATGCACCTGCTCCATTTCCCGCCAGGTGGACGGGATCACCGGCAGCCCCAGATGGGCGTCCACCGGGGCGTGGCCCTTACCGGGAAAATGCTTGGCGCAGGCGGACAGGCCACCCCGCTGCATGGCGGCGATGCGGGCCGCGCCCATCTGGGCCACCACCCGCCAGTCCTGGCCATAGGACCGGATACCGATGTTGGGGCTGTACAGCTTGGTCAGAACATCAAGGACCGGCCCCAAATTCACGTCCACCCCCAGCCGCCTTAATTCCCGGGCCTCGATTTCCCCCTGTCCGGCGGCGTATTCGACCTTTCCGGTCAGGCCCACCGCCAGGTTGTCGGGGAAAACGGTGATGCCCTCCCGGAACATGATGACCCGCCCGCCTTCATGGTCCACGGTCACCAAGAGTTGGCGGCCCAGGGCCTCCTCCAGGTCGGCGATCAGCTTTTGGAGCTGCCCGGGGGAGTCAAAATTGATCCGGTAAAGGATCAGTCCCCCGGCCTGGAGCTCCTGAAAATGACGGACGATTTCCGGTGTGATTTCAGTCCCGGGAATTCCAATGACCAGCCGTTCCCCAATCAATTCCGCCAAATTCATCTTGAACTTATCTTAGCAAAAATGCTAGGTTTAAGCCCGATGGAAATGCCCCTCTTCTTCCAAGGTGCAAGCCGCCTGACCTGGCCGGATTACGTGGTGGTCTTGTTGCTTCTGGCCCTCATGATCTTTGTCGGTATGTACTTCGGCCGGGAGGAAAAATCAACCAATGACTTTTTTCTGGGAGGGAGAAAGATCCCCTGGTGGGCGGCCTGCTTATCCTTTGTCGCCACCGAAGTGAGCGCCGTGACTCTCATCTCGGTGCCCGCGATCGCCTACATGGAAAACTGGGAGTACGCCCAGTTCTTTATCGGCTCCTTTCTGGCCCGGGTGGTCATCGCGTTTTTGTTTATTCCGGCCTTTTACCGGTACAATTGCACGTCCATATACGAATTTTTGAAATACCGCTTCGGCCCGGAAACTCAGATCGCAGGTTCGCTGCTGTTTTTCATCACCCGGCTGCTGGCCTCCGGGGTCCGGCTCATGGCAGCCTGCCTGGCGGTGAGCGTCCTCATCGGCTGGTCCATCCTACCCACTATCCTGTTATTTTCGGTAGTCTGCATCCTCTACATCGCCTGGGGCGGAATCAAGGCGGTGGTCTGGACCAACGTGATTCAGACCCTGACCTTTACGGCCGCCGGAGTTGTGGCCCTCGTGTTTCTGCTCACTCACATTGACGGAGGGGCCGCGGCTGTGGCCGTGGTGGCCGGGGAGGCCGGAAAACTCAGGGTCTTCGACTGGGGGCCGGGCCTGGCGGACTCCGGGGGGGCGGAATTCCTGAGGCGCCTGGTTTCAGATCCCAATTTCTTTCTGTTGGCCGCGTTGAATGGATTGTTTGGCTCCATGGCGGCTTTCGGGACCGACCAGGAACTCATGCAGCGGCTGCTGACTGTGGAAACCCGCCAGGAAAGCCAGAAGACCATGCTCACTACCCCGTTTGCCAGTCTGACGGTGCTGCTCCTCTTTTTGAGCATCGGCGCTTGTCTCTATGTCTTTTTCGCCCAGCATCCCGGGTTCCCCCTGCCGGAGAAACTGGACGCCATTTTTCCCCATTTTGTCGGGGAGGTCATGCCGCCGGTGCTGCGGGGGTTGATGCTGGCGGCCATTATCATGGCGAGCATTGATTCGCCGCTGGGTTCGCTTACCTCCTCCTTTGTCACGGACATCTACCGGCCGGTGATTTTTAGCTCGGGGACGGAAAGCCATTACCTGTTAATTTCCAGGATCTGCGTGGTGGGCTTCGGCATTCTTTTGGCTTTTATCGCCTATTTTTTCAGCCACTTCGAGAAAATTCTGTGGCTCGCCTTTAAAATCGGCGGGGTCACCTATGGGTCCCTCCTGGGGGTCTTTCTCCTGGGGCTTCTTACCACCAGGCGCGCCAATTGGGTGAATGTGGCGGCCATGATCCTGGCCGCGCTAAGCATGTTGGTTTTGTTGATCCTTTCCGAAAAACATATCATCCCGCTGGGCTGGACCTGGCTCCTGCTGATCGGCACTTTTCTGACCTTTACCGCGGGTTTTGTCTTCGGCAAGAAAGAGAAACAAGCCGCCTGAAAGCTGTTCGGGCCCGATTAGCGATTTCCTCCAAGGGAGCGGGTGCGAAACTCGAGTTGGAATGTTCAGGCGCGTTTCCCTCCAAGGGGCCCCGAAGGCCCCGGCACCTCCAGATACTGTGCTTGCAATCCGGCAATTCCTTCTTATTGTATCTACAAAAAACAACCTCAGGACCTGGAAAGCCGGGTGCGGCGGCTTGCTCTGAGGTGGGCGGCGCTAGGTCTGCAGGCATTGCCCGGCCGCAACAAAGATATCGAGCGCCGTCCCGGCTGTTCTCCAAACGGCGGGCTCCGGCGCCTGCCCGATAATTTCCAGGGCTCGTTACGGTAATAGCCGGACTGCCTCTAAATTACCTGGCCAGGCACTTCGGTTAATAAGGCTCCCCATGAATCGGTCGTCCCGCGGAGAAATCTTTGCCCATCTTCTTGTGGCCGTTATTTTTCTCAGTTCTGCGGGTGGCTGCATCAAGGTCGGCCCGAATTATGTCCGGCCGGAGATCAAGGTTGAACCTGCCTGGCAGGAAGCGGACGATAACAGAGTGAAAAGCGCCCTCACCCACTATCGCAGCTGGTGGCGGGCTTTCAACGACCCCATCCTGGACCGGCTCATCAATCAAGCCTATCAGGAAAACCTGAATCTCAGGATTGCCGGGGTCCGGGTCCTGGAGGCTTGGGCCCAAGTGGGAGTGGCCACCGGCCAGCTCTACCCGCAGACCCAACAGATCGCCGGCTCGGTTTTCCGGGAACGGGAAAGCGCCGGGACCCCCCTATCGGGCACTTCCTTAACCGCGCCGAGTTTCGGGGGCCGCAATTACTGGCAATCCCAACTCGGCATCACTGCGAGCTGGGAGATCGACTTCTGGGGAAAATTCCGCCGCGCCCTCGAGTCTGCAGACGCCGGCTTCCAGGCCAGCATCGCCGATTTTGACAATACCCTGGTCGGCCTGACGGCCAGTGTGGCGAATTTTTACATTTCCATCCGCACCCTGGAGAAGCGGCTGGCCATTGCCCTACAGAACGTGGAAATCCAGAGGGAAAGCCTGAAAATCGCCCAGGCCCGGTTTGAAGGCGGCACCACTTCCCAGCGCGACGTGGAGCAGGCCAAGACGGTGTTGGCCAACACCCAAGCCACCATTCCGGTTCTGCAAACCCAACTGCGTCAAGCCAAAGATGCGCTCAGTGTTCTCCTGGGGAAGCCGCCCTCCCGGACCATCGACCAGATAATGGCGGGTCGGACGGCCATAATCCCGGCCCCGCCGCCCCAAGTGGTGGTGGGCATTCCGGCGGACCTGCTGCGCCGGCGGCCGGATATCCGGGCGGCGGAATACAATGCCATGGCGCAATGCGCCCAGATCGGGGTGGCCAGGGCGCAGATCTTCCCGGCCTTCTCTCTCACCGGCAGCTTCGGCTTTTTTGCCTCCGATGTCAAACCTAACACCCTGGGGGACATGTTCCGCTGGGCCAACCGGCAGGGTTTTGTCGGCCCCACCGTCCAGTGGAACGTTCTGAACTACGGGCGGCTGAGCAACCTGGTGCGGGTGCAGGACGCGCGCTTCCAGGAGCTGCTCCTCACCTATCAGAACACGGTGTTAAGCGCTCAACAGGACGTGGAGGATAATCTCGCCGCGTTCCTGAGAAACCAGGAGCAGGCCGGGTTTCTGGCTGAAAGCGCGGACGCCGCCCTGAAGTCGCTTGACCTGGCGGTTATCCAATACCGGGAAGGAATTACCGATTTTACTACTGTCCTCACCGCGCAGCAGGCGCTCCTGAGCGCCCAGGACAGCCTGGCTACGGCCTTGGGCAACATCGCCGGCAGCCTGGTGGGAGTTTATCGGGCCCTGGGCGGCGGTTGGGAGATTCGGGAAGGCCGGGATTTGGTGCCGGAGGAGATCCGCCAAACTATGCGGCTGCGTACCAGGTGGGGGAAGATGCTGGCTCCGGTCAGCGAGCCCCCGCCTACGCCGGAGCAGCAGCAACAAAAACTATTTATCAGACCGCCGCAATTCTAACAGGGGGAAATCCTCTGATGACAGGTGATCAGGCATTCATTGCGGGCAAACCGGCACGATGGGCCCTGCTCGGGGGCTTGCTGCTGATCCTGGCCTGCGGGGAAAAAAATGTCTATGCTCCGCCGCCGCCTCCCGAGGTGGTGGTGAAGCATCCCGAGCGCCGAGCCATCGTGGACTATCTGGAATTTACCGGCAACACCCAGGCTGTCAATACAGTCCAGTTACAGGCTCGGGTTCAGGGGTTTCTGGAAAAGGTGTTTTTTAAGGATGGCGACCTGGTCAAGAAAGGCCAGTTGCTCTTTCTCATCCAGCAAAACACCTACCAGGCGCAACTGGCCCAGGCCGAGGCGCAAATTCTCCAGCAAAAAGCCAATTACGAACACGCGGCTCTCGAAACCGGGCGCTACGGCAAGCTGGTGCAGCAAAAAGCCGCGGCCCAGACAGATCTGGACAACTGGCGCTACCAACGGGACGCCTCTTGGGCCGCCATGAAGGCGGCCGAGGCTGCCCGGGACCTGGCCAAGCTGAACCTGGACTACACCAGGGTGGTGGCCCCCTTCGACGGCCGCATCGATCGCCGCCTCAAGGACCCGGGCAACTTGGTGGGAGCCGGGGAATTCACCCCCTTGGCGCAAATCAACCAGATAGACCCTATTTACGGCTATTTTACCATTAGTGAGCTGGATTTTCTCCGGCTCTTGGGCAACTACCAGAACCTGCTGGCCCGGATCAACGCCCAGCAATTCCCGGTAGCCATCGGATTGGCGGATGACAAGGGTTTCCCCTACGAAGGCTCCCTGGATTTCGCCGCCATCAGCCTGGATCCCGGCACCGGCACCCTGCTGCTGCGGGGTATCTTTCCGAACCCGGAACACAAGCTTATTCCCGGCTTGTTCGCCCGGGTCCGTATCCCCTTGTACCGGAAAGTCCCGGCCATCCTGGTGCCGCAAGCGGCCCTGGGCTATGACCAGCAGGGCCCCTATGTTCTGGTGGTGAACGACCATAACATCGTGGAACGCCGACCTGTCAAAACCGGAGCCCCGGTGGACAACCTGCGGGTCATCGAGGAAGGCCTGACCGGCGATGAATGGGTCATCATCACCAATCTCATGCGGGCCATACCCGGGCGGCCGGTAAAGCCGGAACGCCAGGAACCGGGTCCCCCGGTCCGGCCCCCTCAGCCGCCGGGCAACTCTGAAAAAGGCGAAGACCGCCGATGATTTCCAGATTCTTTATTCAGCGCCCGATCTTCGCCAACGTCATTGCCGTCATTTTCATCATCATCGGCTTTGTTTGCCTCTATCGCTTGCCGGTGTCCCAGTATCCCCAGATCGTGCCGCCCACCATCCAGGTGAGCACCCGCTACCCCGGGGCCAGCGCCGAGGTGATCGCGGCCACCGTGGGCGCCCCCATCGAACAAGCGGTGAACGGAGTGGAGAATTCCATCTACATGGCCTCCACCAGTTCCAACGACGGCTCCTACAATCTGATCATCACCTTTAATGTGGGCACCGACCTGAACACCTCCCTGGCCCTGGTGCAGAACCAGGTCACCACCGCCACAGCCCAGTTGCCTGCCGCGGTCCAGGAGCAGGGACTCACCATCAAGAAGGTCTCCACCAATATTCTCCTGGTGGTGAGCCTCTATTCCCCGGATAACCGCTTCGATGAGGCCTTCCTCTCCAATTATGCGGTCATTAACATGCAGTATCCCCTGGGTCGTCTGCCGGGGGTCGGCCAGATCCGGGTGGTGGGGGCCGGCCCATACTCCATGCGGGTGTGGTTGGATCCCCACCGCCTCCAAAGTTATAATCTCACCACCCAGGATGTGCTGGCGGCCATCCGCAGCCAGAACCTCCAGGTGGTGGCCGGCCAACTGGGCGGGCCGCCGGTGCCCCCCGATCAGGTCAACCAGTTCACTATCAACGCGCTGGGCCGCCTGTCGGAGGTGTCCCAGTTCGAGAATATCATCGTCAAAAGCCAGCGCAGTCAGACGGCCCAAATAGTACGCCTCAAGGACATCGCGCGGGTGGACTTGAGCCAGCAGTTTTTCAGCAATTATGCCAATGTGGGCGGCCTGCGCTCCGCCCAGATCGTTATTTTCGCACTGCCCGAGGCCAATGCTATCGAGGTGGCCAACCAAATCTACAAGGCCGTCGCGGAGATGAGCAAGGACTTCCCCGAGGGCCTTAGTTACACCATCCGCTACGACACCACCCGGTTCGTCCGGGACACCGTGGCCAAGGTTTATGAAACCCTGACAGAAGCCGCCCTTCTGGTCCTGCTGGTCATTATGGTGTTTCTCCAGAACTGGCGGGCCACCTTGGTGCCGGCCACCACCATCCCGGTGACCATCATCGGGTCGTTTGCCGCCATGGCGGCCCTGGGCTTCGGCGTTAATCTCATGACCCTGTTCGCCCTGATTCTGGCCATCGGCATTGTGGTGGACGACGCCATCGTCATCGTGGAAAACTCCGCATACCACGTAGAACAGGGCCTTCCTCCCAAAGAGGCTACCGAAAAGGCTATGGCGGAGGTGACCGGCCCGGTCATCGGCATCACCTTGGTGCTGGTGTCCGTATTCCTGCCGGCTGCCTTTTTCCCGGGGATCACCGGTCAACTGTTTCGGCAATTTGCCCTGGTCATAGCGGCCACTGCAATCATCAGCGCCATTAACGCCCTGACCCTGAAGCCGGCCCAATGCGCCCTGTGGCTGCGGTCCCCCACCGGAGAGAGGCCCAACTGGTTCTATCGCCATTTCAACCGGATCTACCAGGCGATGGAAGAGGCCTACGTGGCCGTGGTGCGCCGCATGGTCCAACACCCTGGTCCCATGCTTATGGTTTTTCTGGTCATTATTGTGACGGCGGCCTGGATTTACGCCCGCCGGCCCGTGGGCTTCCTTCCGGAAGAAGATCAGGGCTATGCCATTCTGATCGCCCGGCTGCCGGACGCCGCCTCCCAACCCCGGTCCCGAACGGTATCCGACCAGATCGACGCCATTCTTAAAAAAACTCCAGGCATCTCCAGTTGGGTGACCATCGGCGGCTTTTCTCTGCTGGATGGGGCCAATATCTCCAATATTTCCACTACTTTTATCGTTTATCAACCCTGGAGCCGGCGGGGGTCGGCTTTGAGCCAGGAAAAGATCGTCAGCGGCCTGAACCGCAAACTGGCGGCTCTTCAGGACACGATCGCCGTGGTCCTGGTGCCGCCCTCCATCCGGGGGCTGGGCCAAGCCGGGGGATTCCAGCTCATGCTGGAAGACCGCCGGGGGCTGGGATTGGCTGAGCTCGACAAGGCCGTCAAAGAAATCATCCGGGCCGGCAACAGTCAATCGGGTCTGAGGGGGCTGACCACCACCTTCAGCGCCGGCAGCCCCCAGATTTACCTGGCCATCGACCGCATCAAGGCCGAGTCTCTGCAAGTCCCTATAAGCAATGTCTTTGACACCCTGCAAGCCTACCTGGGCTCCTCGTTTGTCAACCTGTTCAACAAGTTCAATCAGGTCTTCCAGGTTTACATTCAGGCAGACGCGCCCTACCGCATCCGCCGGGAGGATATCCGCAAACTCTATGTCCGAAACCAAAGCAGTCAGATGGTTCCCCTGGGGACCATCATGGAGGTGCAGCAAACTCTGGGCGCGGAAATGGTCACCCGCTACAACCTCTACCCCGCGGCCGCGATCTTCGGGTCTGCGGCTCCAGGGTTCAGTTCGGGCCAGGCCTTAAGCCTCATGGAGCAGGTGGCCGCGAACACCCTGCCCCAGGGGATTGTTCCGGAGTGGACCGCCACTTCCTACCAGGAAAAGGAAGTGGGCTACCAGGCCTATGCTGTTTATGCCCTGGCCGTCACCCTGGTTTACCTGGTGCTGGCGGCCCAGTATGAGAGCTGGACCAGCCCGGTGGCCGTCATCCTGGCCGTTCCCATGGCCCTGGTGGGTATTGTCCTGGCCCTGATGGCTCGCGGCTATGACAATAATCTCTACACGCAGGTGGGGCTGGTGCTGATGATCGCCCTGGCCAGTAAAAACGCCATCCTTATTGTGGAGTTCGCCCGGGACATGCGCCGTCAGGGTTTGTCCCTTACCGAAGCCGCGGTGGAGGCCACCCGCCGGCGGTTCCGTCCCATTGTCATGACCTCCTTCGCCTTCATCATGGGGGTCCTGCCCCTGCTGGTGGCCACCGGCGCCGGCGCCGCCAGCCAAAGGGCCATAGGCACCGTGGTCTTTGGGGGCATGCTGTCTTCCACTCTCCTGGCCATCCCGTTTGTGCCGGTGTTTTTCGTGATTATGCAGGGTTTGAGCGAGAAATACAGTAGGCGGTGAGCAGTCGGCAGTCAGAGTCGGCCTCCAGGTGTCAGTTAATGAGGAAATGATTACTGGCCGCGGCTCACCGCTCACCGCTCACTACCTCGGCCAACGCCCTGGGGATCTGCTCAATAATCTCCCCTACCTGGGTGGCAGGAGTCGGGAGGGCCAGGAGGCCCGCGACGCGGTTTGTCTTGGCCGCAAGGCGCGCCGCGGCTCGCAGTTCGAAGCCGGCTGTCGCTAATCCGGCGGCGATGCCGGTGAGGGTGTCGCCGGTGCCGCCGATGGGCTCCAAGGCCTCGACCCTGGGCTCAGCCACAGTGGCCCATATGCCCCGGCAATCTGCCAGGTAATCAGTCCCGCCCTTAACCAAAAGGTAGCGGGAGGCGTTCCGGTGGGCATAGGCTCGGGTGATGAGGTCCGGCACCTTGTGGTCTTCATGCAGGATAAAACCCCGGGTGTAGAAGGGGTGGGGCGCGGTTTCATCCGCCAGAAAGGCCAGTTCCCCCGCATCCGGCGTGAACAGATCGTAGGCCGCGGCCTGGCCGCTCATCTTGGCCACGTACATGAAGCCAGCATCGGCTATGAGCAAAGGTTTGGGTCGCATCTCTTGGAGGGCGAACAGGACCCGGTTGTGCCAGTCCACCTCCGGTTGCAAATAATGGAAGCAAATCACCCCCAACTGCCGCCGCGGGAGCATCCGGACCAGGTGTTCATAGAGGAGGCGGCTCCCCCCACCCGTACCGATGTCCCCGGCCAGACAGGCAAGGGGGGCAGGCTTGCCAAAGTGATCGAGGGTGGCGGCGGCCGCGGCCAGCAGCGCCGCGGTACCCCGGTTTACCGGGATCTCTCGGTCTGCCACCAGAATATGGGGGCCGGCCAGAACGGTCTCGCCCTCGATAAGGGGAAAGTCCGCCTCGGGGACAGTGCCCACAATCAGGAGCATCGGTTGATCATCTCCTGGAAAGCCAATTCCAGGGCGTAGCCGCACAGGGTGTGGCCCAGGTCCCGAGGCCGGGGGGCCTGATCCAGGGGCCGGCCCACCAGCTCCCGGGCCAGATAGGGGACGTCCGGGCAACCGCCCCCGGAGACATTGACAATGATCCGGGTGTCCTTGTCCACGGTCAGTTTCATGTTGGCCGCCCGCACCATAAGAAAGCGGCCGAAGTCTTTCACCTGGAAGAGGTCCACGGGCGTAAGGAGCGGGCCGCTCACCGGCACCACTTCAAGAGGGCTCAGGCGGTGCTGTTCCAGAACCCGGAGAATCTGCAGTTCCTCAATAATGGGAAATTCAATGACCAGGTCGCAGCCGCTCTGAATCTCCGGGGGCGGACCCATGACCCGAATCTGCCAGCCCGCTGCCGTCAACGCTTTTTCGGCCCGGATCACCTCGCTGGTGTGGGAAAACACCAGTATGCCCCGGTCGCCGGTGGGGGGGGCTGCGGCTCGCGGCCGGCCCCGTTTTCTAAAAGGCCAGAAGGCCATGGTTCCTCCCTCTCGCCGGTGCGCACGCAGGGTGCGCTCGGCGCACCAGAATGGCGGGCGGGGACGCCCGCCCCGCCAATCGGTCCCTTTAAAGTCGGGGGTTACCCGGTGAACCGCTGTTCAGCCCTTTTGCAGAGTAATGCGGAATTCGTCCCCTACGGGCTGCACCGCCTTCACCTGCCAGCCCAGGCTGGCCGCGGCCCGGCTGACATTTTCCCGGGAGGTGTCTGTGTCCACCAGGACCACCAATTCCCCTCCACTCAGAGTCCTCAACTTCTCCATGGTCAAAAGCACCGGCTGGGGGCAAGAAAGCCCCCGGGCATCCACTTGGTCAGTCATGGTTTATCCTCCGAAAACTTAATTTTCCGTTCCAAACTGCAGGGAAAAGGTCGAAAAATACCGGGTCAGGCCTTCTGCCGCATGGTAAACCCGATGAACAGGAGCACCACCAGGCTGATAAGCACCGCCGGGATGCCGTAGGGACCGACGCCTTGGGGGGAGCTGGCCAAACCGAAATTGTGGGACACCGCGGCCCCGACAATCATGCCCACCACAAACACCGCCGCATCGCCGTCGCCTTCCCCGGCCAGGAACAACTGGCGGCCCGGGCAGCCTCCGGCCAGGGCAAAGGCCAGGCCTGCCACTACCATGCCCATAAAGTTCCATAGTTCCATGGTGTGAGCCACCGGCTGCCCTGCAAAACCAGGATTGAACTGGTTCAGCACCAGGTTGGTGACAAAAGCCGCCACCAAAAGAGCCAACAGACCCGACAACAGATGTAGCTGCCGGAACAAAAACAGGTCCCGGAAGGCTCCCATGGTGCAGAAACGGCTGCGTTGGGCCAGAAAGCCCACGGCCACACCAACCGCCAGAGAAACGGCCAAAGGGGCGTATTGGGAACCGGGCCCTTTCAGGCTGTAGAAGAGAATGCCGCTCAGGTCTTTGTCCGGCAAGGGTGGAAAGGACAGCCGCAGGGCCAGCAATCCCACCATGATTAATGGCAGCAGCCAACCCACCGAGGGATAAGCCTTTTGGGTCCGTCCCAGGTTATAACCGGATTTAAAAAAGAGGGCGCCGAGGCCGATGCCCGCGGCCAGGCCCAACAGGCCGAAGATGGCGTTGCCGTCCCCGCCGGCCAGGCGCAGCAAGGCCCGCCAGGGGCAGCCCAGGAAAACCAGAGCGCCGATCATGGCCAACATCCCCAGGATGAAGCGGACTATGGGGGCCGAGCCGGCCCGGGGCCGGAATTCCCGAAACGCGTAAGCGGCAACCAGGGCTCCCAGAACGAACCCGATGATTTCCGGCCGCAGATACTGCACCACCGCGGCCCGGTGCAAGCCGATGGCCCCGGCGAGGTCCCGTTCCATGCAGGCCACGCAGATGCCCATGTTGCCGGGATTGCCCCATTTTTGCAACAGGGCCGCGAAAACGCCGATGAAGGCGCCCACACTAATGATGCCGCGTCGCGAAGCAAAAAAATCTTTTAGCGCAGACATATCTCCCTTCCTCTGTTGCCGTTCTTGGTTTTACCGTTTTCCAGTCAGGGCGCTGAAGGTATCAAAACCTAAGCCTGACCCGAAACTGAGAAGGCGGGTTCCAAATCTTGCTGTTTCAGTTCAAGTTCTGAACAGCCGCGAGCTTGAACCGGCGCGGCCACAGACCGGAAACCCGGGTCGGCAAGGGCAGACTGAGGGGACAAATTTGTCCTTTGGTTTTCCCAGGCGGACAAATCCCGAAACAGTCTTAGGCGGAGGCGGTTTGGGGGGGGAATATTCCCGCGGAGGCGGGAAGAGGGGGCTCTAAAAGGTAGGGGGATACCACCCTGATGCAGCCTTATCCCAGGCACGCCGCTCCCGCCTCTGCCAGCCGGGTTCGATGGGGAACCTTGCCAAGGTTCCCGCCGCACCTGGGGTTCAGGACTTCCTGCACATGATGGGCCCACGCCGGTGCACCTGAATTTGCCTCCTTTGCGAATATTTTCTCAAATAATACCGCGCCGGCCGGGATATTGTCAAAATTTTTTTAAGGGGCAGGCGCGTCCCGGAGCCAGAGCGCCCTCGGGGGGGACTGCACCATGAGGGGCCGGTCGTGAAGACAAAGATTTCCCGACCGTGGTGGCTAACGGCTTAAAAGAAAGGATTTGCGGAGAGATTATTTAATTCGGGACAGTGGCAAAAACTGCAGGCCTATCTGGCATCGGACCTCCGGGAAAGGGATAACTCGCAGCTTAGGGCCTGCTCATAGGCTTTCAGGACTTCGCGCTCATAAGCGGAGGTCCAGGAAGCGTTGTATTTGTGCAGCACTTTATGGATATCGCCGTTGTAGCGCGTCAGCAAATTTGCCAGGACGGCGGCGCCGCCCATGATATTTTCCCGGGGATTATAAGGATCGACGCCATATTTTCGGGCGGTATCCTTGTGCAGTTGCATCAAGCCTATGCAACTTCCATGCATAGAGCGGGCGTCGGGATCAAACCGCGACTCGATGGCGCAGACGGCCAGGATGAGGTGAGGGGAGATGTTGTACTTTTGGGCGGCCTCCTTGATGTAATCCCAGTATTCCTGCTTGAGATACAGTCTGCCTATCTGAGGGGGCTTTTTCGACCAGCTCTGGGCCCAGGCCGGGATGCTTAAAAGAACCATAAGGAAAAAGAGGCTGATAGTCTTCACCATTTTTTTCTCCTGATTGTTTTTGGGGCTGTGTGTCTAAGGGTACGGGCTAGACTTAAAGCGAGAGGGCATATGCTGATAAACTGCAGAATTTCAGCAAATTATGCCCTATTAAAGGAAAGCACTTTGTGTAGGTTTTCACTATATAAGAGGCCGTTCAATTTGTCAAACAAATAATGAACATTTGTTAGGCAATTTGCTGAAAATAACTTGGGGCAGTCAGAAAACCGGGCAGGAGGCCGGAAGGGGAGGGGGGGATAACTGCTTGGCATAACACAATAAACTGGCGGCGGCGACTCTAAAAACCGGCTTTCCCGCTCCATCTTCCCAGGGCGGCCAAGGACCGGGGGCAGGGCGGCAGATCTTTGCCACCGGGCCTGAAAAAGGGGATCGAAACTTACCAAATAAAATCGGTGAACAGGAAAGCCGACTTCCGCTCCCGGACGATGTCCGGGATGATCGCCTTGTTAAGATCAGTGGCCTTGGCTGCTGCCAGGGTGCGGATGGAAAAGGCCCTGAGTGCGTCTGAGATAAACAAAGTGGCCTCCGCGGAGCCGGACCTCCGGGGAATGTCCGGCTCCGCCGGGAACATGGACTGTAGAAACTGATCGAACCTCCATGGCAAGTTCCTTTCTTTTTCCATATCTGCACTGCCGGTAAAGTGACGAGGTTCGGATTTTCGGGCTCTAACCCCGGCCCGCCCGCAATCTGAACGGCTACCGGTCGAATCTATTTGACAAACCTGCATATCTGGGGTGTGATAGTAGTCTCGGCGACGCCGCCGCGCGGCCTCCCCGAAGGCGATGAACCCTATTGGAGAAGAAAACTCCATGAGAACCCTTGTCCTTCTGGCCTTTGGTGCCTTGATCGTCGCAGGCTGCGTGCATTTCGGGAAAATTGCCACTGACATCGCCCCGACCGCCGCGACGCCGGTCAAGTATCCGGCAAGCATGGGCCTGTTTTATACCACCCGGCTGACGAACTGCCTGGTAGTCCGGAAACCCGGCACCATGTATGGCGGTTCCCATGAATACCGCTATCATTGGGGGCCGGCTTTGCAGGCGGCGCTGACCAAAAGTGTGGAGGCGGCCTACGCCAATGTCAGGGTGGTGAACCGGTTACCGAGCCCCGGGGAATTTGACCGGGTCATAAAATTTGATCTTACCTGGGTGGACCTTGCAGTGGAGTTTGTCCCCGGCTATCTGAGGCAGGAAGCCAAAGCAGACTCAGCCGTCCACATTGAAATGGAAATTTTCGACGGCAAGACCATGAGGAGCGTCAAGAAACTGCCGGTGGTCGGGAAAGGGTCTTCCAGAAAGGATGCCAGCGGTTTCTCAGCTTATGCCTCCAAGCAGTTCACCTTGGCCACCGAAAAGGCCATTCAGCAGCTTTCCGAAATCGTGACCCACCTCCTCATCACCGGTACTGCGGAGCCGGAAAGGAAGAGCTGACCGCTTTCAATGACGGCCGCGGCCGGCAGGATAATGCCGGCAAGGCGCCGGCACCCGACCTAGTTATGGGGGGCGATGGGGCGATATGTGGAAATCCAGGGCTGAGCCAACGCAGCTCTGCCGTTTGCCCTACCGTCCGGGCAACCTCGGGCGACAGTCCCGGGCCGCGGGGAACCTTTCCACAAGCTGGTGAAATTTAACCATTTTTATCCGACTCGACCCCGCGGCCTTGACTTCCTCAAACCGGGCAATAGCTTTAAGTTAAAGCCGTCAAACGAACCATAGCGTATCTCCGGTGCGCTTAAGGTCAGCCAGGTTGACTGCCCTTTGGAAGTTGAGGAGGTGCTTGACATGAATGCCGAATATTTGCTGATCGGCAGCCTGGCCGTGCTCATTTTTTTGCTGTTCTGCGGTCTTATCATGTTCCTGTGGATTGTCCGGCAACTGTTGGTTATTGCCCAGCAGAACGACGACGTGATCACCCTCCTGAAGCGGATTTACCCGGACAGCCGGAATGAGGCCTATGTCCACCAGGCAGGCCTCCAGGAAGATTTGTGGGAGGCGCCGCTTACCCAGGAGCTGGAGGCGGATCTGGCGCAACCGCTCCGGATTTACCCGGCGTCCAAGCCCCTGTGGGCGGGCTCCGGGAAATTGGCCTGATACAAAAAGCAGGCCAAGAAGGCGGGTTAAGCAGATCGGCAGAGGCACGGTGGGCTGACTTTGTTGAGGGGGCTGGGGGAGTGTCGCCGAGGTGGCCATCAGCATCGGCGACCTGCCGGGCCCCCTTTTGGGAAAGGGGGCCAAGGGGCGGTGGCCCCCTGCCCCCTCTCCCGAGCCCTCTCCCCCAAGCCCAAATAAATTTATTAATAAATCAAAACCGTAACCCTCGATTACCTGCTTTCCGGGGAGTTGGGGAGTTTGAGGACCCTCCGGCCGTCCCCTCAAGACCCTTTTCGCAAGAGTCTCAAATTAGGGCTTCGAGGGTCCCTGGGTCACCTCCACGAAATCGCCGGGGCGCAGATACTTGGCAAAGGCCGCTTGGACCTGCGCCGCGCTCAAGGAGGTATAGTGCTGCGCGGCCAGGGTCGGCTCGTCCAGGGGCAGGTCCAGCCTGACCCGGTAGAGCAGGCCTTGGGCAATGGCGGCCACACTGGCTTCGGCCAGAGGAATCTTCCGCACCAGCAGGGCCTGAGCCAGCCTGAGTTCATCCGGACCCACGGGCTGGGTCTGCATGGTTGCCAGGTTCTGAATGACGATGCTTCGGGCCTTGGCGACCTTGCCGGGGTCACAGCCGTATTCGACGCCGTACACGGCGCGGCTCTGCGTGGCCTCCAACTCCACCTCCACGGTGTAAACCAAGCCGGTTTCCTCCCGCAATTGCTGATAAAGGCGGGTGGCGTAAAATCCGCCCCCGAGCACATGGTTCCCCAGCACCAGGGCGTAATAATCGGGATTGTCCCGGGTCAGGCCCACGGTTTGGGCCAGGACCACCTTGTCCTGCACCCGGCTGGCATCCGGCACCTTCACCATGGCCGGGGGATTGAGGGGCACCGGCGGCAGCCGGAGGTCCGGTTTGGGTCCGGCGGCCCGCCACTGGCCGAAATATTTCTCAATGACGGCCCGGGCCTCCTGCGGGGTGACCTTGCCGATCACCACGATGGTGGTTTCGTCCGGGCGAAAAACCCGGTCATAATACGCCGCGGCATCCTGCCGGGTCAGGGAGGAGACGGTGGCCGGGGTCGCCTGGCGCAGGCTCGGGTCATTTGGGGGAAGTAAAGCCTCTTTTAAAGCCCGCTCCGCCAGGTAATCAGGGCTTTGCAATCGCCCGGCCACGCTGGCCGCCACCTGGGCCCGGACAATCTGAAAATCTTTTTCCGGAAGGGCCGGATGCAGCTCGTTGTCGGCCAACAATTGCACCCCCCGCTCGAAATGCTCGGCCAGGACCAACAGAGAAAAATTAGTCCCCGCGGAAAGCCGGGCCGCAATGTCGTCCAGGGCCTTCTGGAAAGTCAGCCGATCCCGCGTGGTGGTGCCGTAGGGAAAGAGCTGCTCCAGCACCTGATCCACCCCTTCCTGGCCCGGAGGCATTTGCAAATAAGGCTGGTTTTTGACCAGACCGTAAACGCTGACCGTGTTGCTCACGGCTTCGGGCTGAACGATGAGCCGGAGGCCGTTGGGCAAGGTGCTCACCACCGGATGGACGGTGGAAGGGGGAATTTCCAGACGGGTCAGGGTCTGTTGGGCCCATTCGGGCAGGGGCACTCTCTGGTTCGGCTTGAGAGCAAAGGTTTCCCCGCCGCCGAAGCCTTTGGAAGTTACGGGTTTTCCCGAAGTCTCCGGGGTCAGGACGGCCTCCACCGCCTGGTTAAGGTCCAGGTATTTGCGGGCCACGCGGTTTACTTCGGCGACCGTCACCTTTTCCAAAGCCCTCACGTCATCTTCGGGGGATTGGCGTCCCTCCAGGGCCAGGGCCCGGGACCAGGCCAGGGCCAGCCCGGACACTGAATTTTTGCGAAATTCCGCAGCGGCCCGCTCCCGGTTTTTGGCCGCAGCCACCAGGTCGGGTGGAATCCCCTGTTTGACATAATCCGCCAGGACCGTTTTCACCTGGCCAAGCAAGGCCTCAGCGTCACCGCCTTGGGGAAAGGCCGCCACCGCATAGGCCAGCCCGGCCTGGGGCAAAGTGTTGGTGGCAAACGCCGTGGTCAGGGCCTTCCCGGAGGCGGCCAGCTCATACAGATTTCCCCGCGGGCTGTTCAGCACGGCGCTCAGCACCCGGCAGGGGGCGTAGTCGGGGCTGTCGAAGCCGGGCATCCGAAAAGCCGCCACGACCAGTCCATAAGGAGAGTCGGTCTTAAGCCTGATCTTTTCCTTTATTACCGGCTCCAGGCGGATCGGCGCTCTTGGGGGCAGGTCTTTCCTGGGGAGGGGGCCGAAGAGTTCTTTTATGACCGCCAGGGTCCGGTCTGGGTCCACCTGGCCGGCAATAACGATGATGGCGTTGTTGGGGGCATACCACGTGTCATAAAACTTCTTGAGCAAGGCGCCGGTGGTCTCGTCAAAGGAGGCCTTGGTGCCCAGCGCGTCGTGGGCGTAGGGGGTGCCTTTGAACAGGTCCGCCAGCAGCTTGGTGTACATGACATATTCCGGGTCGGACAAGTCCCGGGCCACCTCCTGCTCGATGGCCCCCCTTTCCTGGCTCCAAAGCCTCTCGGAGTCGAGGACCCCACCCATGCGGATGGCCTCGATATGCAGGGCCAGGTCCAGGTCGGCGGCCGGGACGGTGAAAAAGTATTGAGTGATGGCTTGCTGGGTATCGGCATTGAACATGCCCCCCATGGCCGCGGTGAGTTCCGCCAGTTGGTCGGCCGACAGCCCCGGACTGCCCCGGAACATCATGTGTTCCTGGGCATGGGCGGTTCCTGGAAAACCAGGGGGCGCCTCATTGGAGCCCACCAGGTAGTTGACCACCACGGTAGCCACCGGGGCCAGCGGGCTGGGCACAATCACCACTCTCAGGCCGTTGTCCAGGGTGGCTCGCCGGACTTCGGGTTGCGGCTGCGGAGGCGCGCAAGCCAGGGCGATCGCCAGAAGAATCAGGGCGATCATTTTCCCGCCGGGGGCCAGAGCCAGCCTCTTTCCGGGCCATTCGGCGCTTGTTGCTGAAAACTTCATAATCCCCCCGTCATGCTGCCGGGCTTATGCCTCTGGTCAAATAGGGTTTCCGGATATTTCCCGGTCCACCGGAAAATTTCCTGATGACTCAAGATGTTCCAGGCTGTCGGCGAGGTCAGGGAATCAGACCTCCGCCTGCCTAAATTGAGGCTGTTGTAAATAGCTCTTGGGAGAGGGGGCAGAGGGTCCGCCGACCTCCCCAGCCCTCCCCTCAAGACCCTTTTCGAAACAGTCTCAAATTAAACATAAGGCCAAAAGCTGAAGGGTCAATAAGCCTCATACCAAGATGCCGTCAGCCTACGGCTCTCAACCCTGGCGGAGGCCTGCGGCTAGGCAAAGAATCATTAAATTAATCCGGCGAGCTTGAATCTGGCCCAAATGACCATATGTTAATGGTAGGCAGAGATTCTCCGGCGCAGGCTTTAGGGGCTTCAAGGGGAAAGCGGCGGAACTCCAGGAAGAACGCGGCGCCGGCCCGCTGTTGATTTGCAGATTAAATAGTAAAGGAGCGAGATATGGACCTGTATATCCCCAATGAGGAACTTCAGAAGGTTTCCCAGGCATTGACTGAGGAGAAGGTGAAATTCGAGGTCACCAAGGAGGTTTTTTCCCTTCTTGTGGAAGAGAAGAAGGTGGGTGAATACACCAAGGTCAAGGCGGACATTGTGGAAACCGATGTGCCGGTCATCTTCGACCAGGGCCCCGGCATTACCCTCAGGGCCTTCCGCCTGCCTTCGGGAAGAAAGTTCATCATTACCGATGCTGACGGCAACTTCGTGCGCCTGGCGGAGCCTCCCCCCGGTTGGGAACGTTAAGACGATTTTCGGAGGAAAAATGAAAACCCGGATTGTGATCCTTGCTATTCTGGCCGTGGGTTTAGCGGCCGGCGGAAGTCCGGCCGCCAATGACCAGCCGAAGAAGTCCATGATGCCGATGATGATGAAGCCGGAAGGCATGATGGACATGCACCTGATGATGATGGAGCGGGCCTGGCACATGGGCGCGACCTCCATGGTCTTAAGCCGGATGATGACCGAGGCCGGGGAAGCCTTAAAAGGCGGAAATCTTCCGGCCGCGGAGCAAAAAGCCCTGGCGGGGGTGCTTGAGCGGCTGGCCGACCTGGTCCCCCAGCTCTATTATCCGGGGCCCTTAAAGCCGGAGCAGGTCCAGGAGATCAAGAAAAAGATGGACGAATTGACGGCAGCTTTGGAGAAAATCAAGGCTCCCAAATAACCTGAACCCAACGCCGCCAGCCCGGTGACAGCGTCGGTTAACAGGTCAACCTGGAGGTTGAAGCATGTTCGGGAAGCGCATTAAGCTGTTTAAGTTGCTGGGGTTCGAGGTAAGCCTGGATTTCAGCTGGATTTTTATCGCCATCCTGATCGCCTGGTCCCTATCCGAAGGATTTTTCCCTTATTACTTCCAGGACCTGTCCACTCAAGCCTATTGGATCATGGGTATCCTGGGGGCCTTGGGACTGTTTGCCTCCATCATCGTCCATGAGTTTGCCCATTCCCTGGTGGCCCGGCATTACGGCCTGCCCATGAAGGGCATCACCCTGTTTATCTTTGGCGGGGTGGCCGAAATGGGCGATGAACCCGCCAGCCCCAAGGTGGAATTTCTCATGGCCATCGTGGGTCCTGTCACCAGCCTCCTCCTGGCGGCCTTATTCTACTGGTTCGCCGCCCTGGGTAAAGAAAGTATCTGGTCCACCCCGGTGTTTGGAGTGCTGCAATACCTGGGCTTCATCAACGGCATTCTGGCGGCGTTCAATCTCTTACCGGCCTTCCCCCTGGACGGCGGCCGGGTCCTCAGATCCATTCTTTGGGCCATCAAGAAAAACCTGAGGTGGGCCACCCGGATCTCCGCCAACATCGGCATTGCTTTCGGCATCCTGTTGATTGTGCTGGGAGTGCTTCAGGTCTTGCGGGGGAACGTTATCGGGGGAATCTGGTGGGTCCTGATCGGCATGTTTCTTCAGGGCGCGGCGCGCATGTCTTACCAGCAGATTTTGACCCGCCAGGCTCTGGAAGGGGAGCCGGTAAGCCGTTTCATGAAACGCTCCCTGATCACCGTCTCGCCCTCCTTATCGGTAAAGGAACTCGTGGAGGATTACATCTACACCTATCACCACAAATTGTTCCCGGTGATGGCTGACGGGAAGCTCCTGGGCTATGTGACCACGCGCCAGGTGCAGGAAGTCCCCCGCAGTGAATGGCCCCAGCACACCGTGGGGGAAATTCGGCTGGCCTCCTCCCCGGACATTACCATCTCACCCCAAGCCGACGCGGTTGAGGCCCTGGCCCAGATAAGCCGCACCGGCAACAGCCGGCTCCTGGTTACCGAGGGCGACCGCCTGGTGGGGATCGTGTCGCTGAAAGATCTGATGGATTTTCTCTCGATGAAGGTGGAATTGGAGGGATGAGGCCTGACCGGCGGCGACAAGTTTACCGGTTGAGAGCCGGCCGCAGAATTCGTCCCTCCTATGCTTGCGGTTTACCTTCGTCTGACCCGCTGGTCCCCCCAGCGCCGCAGCAAGGCGCGGGTTTCCGAGGCATAAAGATCAGTGAGCTCGTAATCCCAAGGGTTTTGCCAAAAAATATCCCTTACCTGGCTGCGGTAGTTCAGGGGATCAACCATGAGATGGGAAATATACGGTTCAACAGCTTCATAGAGTCTCTGTGGATTCATGGGCAGGATGGGCGCGATGAATACCCAGGTGCGGACGCCGGCGGCGTGCAATCTTTTCAGGGCTTCCAGGCGGGCGCTGATGGAAGGAGAGTTGGGCTCCAGGATTTTCCGGACCTGATCGCGGTCGGTAGGAATCGACAAGCCCACGGTAACCCCAGGAGTTGCGGCCAAGAGGTCCAAATCCCTGGTTACCAGGGGCGACCTGGTTAAGATGTCGATGCCCCAGCCGTAATCTTTCAGGGCTTCAAGGCACCTGCGAGTCAAACGATACCTGCGTTCCAGGGGCTGATAGGGATCGCAGACGCTGGAAAGCAGGGCCCGACCGCGGCGTCTTTTCCGGCGGAGTTCGGAGTGCAACAGATCTGCGATATTTGTCTTGACCTCGACAAAACTTCCCCAAGGCGAGGTCTGGTGGCGACGGGAATATTTCCGCATGAAGACTGCATAGCAATACCGGCAGCCGTGGGCGCAACCCAAAAATGGGTTGATCACATAGTCCACGCCCGGGATCTTTGAAGTGACCAGAGCGCTTTTACTGCTTATCTCTTCAACCTCCATGACAATTAAATCATATCGTAACTGCGGGCGGGTTGCCATCCGCGCCCGGTCCGGTCGCGCAGGCGGATCTTGCACGCGCTCTTCTTGGGTGCGGGAGCCTGTTCGGTTTACCTGCAACGCCCAAGCTCAATTCTTCCGGTCAACGAACGACTAACGGATAACAAAATTAAGGAAAGATAATCAGGGCCTTCAGGTGAAGGTGCCGCGCGGCGGCAGGCCCCGGGAGACAAAATATCCCGGCCTGATGTCCAGATCGAGGATGGCTGAGGCTACCGAATCCCCCGGTGAGGATTTTTCCACCTGCGCAGTCCCCACATAATGGCCTTCCGGGTCCAGGACGGCGACCGTATCCCCGAGGCCGACCCCATGCCTTTTCCCCAAACCGAAGGCCACGAGGTACCGGCCCTCCTGGCGGGCCACGTGGTAAATTTCCACCAGGCCTCTTGCCGCCTGGAGCGATTCAATCCGGCGGGACAGGAGATAGACCAGCCCCATGGTGGCGCCGATAAGGGGCAGGAAAATTGCGGCCGCCAGGTAAGGAGAGCTGCCCGTATAACGTTTGATCAAAGACCGGGAAGAGGCCTGTCGGCTCCAAGGGTCCGGATACACCACTACCCGAAGGTCATATCCCGGCTTCTCCGGGGGATAATCCTTGGGCCGAACGCTGACGGTGTATTTGCCGGGGGGCAGACCCCGGCTCGTTTGGAGGCGCCCGCGCCACATGTTGCCTCCCAGGAAATAGCCGGAATGGATGGTCTCAAAGGCCAGGGCCAGACCCCGAACATCACTGACATAGGTCAAGGCCCCGGTGTCCTTGATATTTTCCGGGAGCGGCCCATTGACCTCCACCTCTTCTCCGGCCAGGACCTGAAAGACATTCACCGGCTCCCTGAATTTGGCGATAAGGCCGTCAAGAATGGATAAGAAAGCAAGAAGGCAGAACAACGCGCTAGCTTTGCCGAGATATTTTCGCCAGGATGAAGCCTGATCCAGGTCCATAGTAGCAGTAAGCAGTAACTGGTGGGACGGGCTTGCCACCCGCCGTCTCAAACCCCACGGGCTGAAAAGTTTGGGCCGCAGTGTATTTTAACGATCTTCGAACTTTGGACTTTGAAACAAGACAGGAGAATCGCCCCGGGGCCGGCAGGGAGGGTCCCCAAGGCGATTCCCCAAGGTTACCCCGGTTTCCTATTTTTTGAAAATATCGGTCTTGCTGATGTTCATGAGCCGCAGGGCCTTGCCGGGCTCCTTGTAATAAATCCGGACCTCATCCCCGGCGTCCCAGGTGGAAACGGGGCGGTCGAGGTATTCCTCCGGCAGCTTCAGCACCGCGTAAAGTTTTTGCCGGCCCGAATACAGGGTAAGGGTCTTTTTCTCTTTATCCACGGCCGGCAGGCTCTTCCCGGCCACTAAGGGATCGTCTTTGCCTACGCCGGTCTTCTGCTCCACGATTTCAAAGGTTATGTTTTTGAAGGCCTTGGTCTCCGGGTCATAGATGGTGAGGACTTTTTTGTCCAGGTCCAACTTCATGCGTAAACCGGCCTTGGGTTCAGGCCCCATTTCTTTGGGGTCTTCGGGTATGGAATACGTATGGGGGGGGAGGGTGTCATAATCCGGTTTTCCGGGCTCGCCCTTCTTGTCCTGGATCAGGGTCACCGTACCCTTGGCTTTGTCAAAGGCGATGACTCTTCCCTGATCCACTTTTCCCATATCACCACAGCCAAATGCCAGGGGCAAGAGGCTCAGAAGCGTCAAGCACCACAGTTTTTTGAGCATACCGGCTCTCCTTGTGACAAAATCCAAACTCTCAGCTGGCCAACTGGACTTTGGCCGCGGCCTTCTTGGCCGCCACCTCCTGCTTGGCCCCTTGTACCATGCGCACAAAAATGTAGAGGGACATTGCGGCCACCAAACCCAGGATAAGCACGGTGGCGGCGCCGTCGAAAATCGGCCCGTAGGCCGGGACGCCCTTGGCCAGAAGCTTGAGGATGATGGAAAGGCCGCAGCCCACCACGGCCAACCCAAAGGCGATGCGGATGCCATAGCCTTTGATGTATTTGGTGGCCACGGTGCCCACCTGGGCGCCGATGGACGCGCCCATAAGCATGATGATGGCGGCCACCAGCTCGGTGCGGCCCTTATAGGTATAAGTGGCGGTTCCGTAAAGGCCGGAGATCATGACCTCGAAAAGGTCGGTGCCCACCGCCACATGGGTGGGGCAGCCGATGAAGTAGATAAGGGCCGGCATCCGAATCAGGCCGCCGCCGATGCCCAAAATCCCCGCCAGCCAGCCGGTGAGGAAACTCACCATGATGGGCAGCCAGGCAGAGCAGTAAATCTGGGCCACGTTGAAATGGATCATGGGGGGAATCTTGAGCTTGTGAAAGGTCTTGTGCCACTCCAGGCCGGTGGCCAGCTTGTCCACTTGGGCGCCGACCGCCGCGGCCTCCCGTTCCTTGCGCTTCCTCTTGGCCACGTCGGCAAAGACCATCCAGGCGATGAGGGCCAGGAGGACCAGGTAGAGGTAACGCACCACTTTCTCCACCGAGCCGATGCGTTCCAGCCACATGACCATCTGGGCGCCCACCTCGAAGCCCACAATAGTGCCTACCAGCATGATGAAGCCTAATTTATAATCCACGTTGCCGAATTTGCCGTGGCGCATGGTGGAAATCAGGGATTTGCCGGCCATATGGGCGATGTCGGTGCCGATGGCAAAGGCCATAGGAAATCCCAGGATATTAAGGCCGGGAGTCACCATCCAGGCGCCGCCCATGCCGAAAAAGCCGCCGATAATGCCCACCCCGACCCCGAGGATGATCAGGCCGGGCCAGAAAATCTTGACGCCCGCAATGGGCATGACCACGTATAACCATTCCATAAGTCCACCTCCTGACAACCCCGGGGTTGACTTAATGCTCCGCGAGTTCCCGGGATTTGAGATCAATGCCGATATGGCCCATGATCAGGTCGGCAATGCAGCCGAACAGGAATCCCACCAGCGGGATAATGGCCACCGTCAGCAGGGTGAAATAAAGATGACTTTCATTGTAGAGATTGGTCCACCAGGCCTCCCAACCCGAGAACTTGCGGGTGTCGGCCACGATCACCAGAGGGGCCGCCTTGGGTCCGGCCGCCAGGGCGATTTCAGGTATCAGGACGAGCACCATGGCTGCCAGGCCCATTATCTTGGTCGTTAATCTTTTCATGGCTCTGTTCCCTCCAAATTACGGTTTTACCGGACAATGGTAACTTCGCAGGGCGCATGGGCCACCACCTTGGCCGCCGTGCTTCCCATGAAGATCCGGGCCAGCCCGCTGTGACCGGTGGCCCCCATGATGATGCGGTCAAATTTGTCGTCTTCGGCGCGTCTGATGATGTTATTGGCCGGCACCAGGCCCGCCTCCAGAATGGTGGCCACTTTGATGCCCTTGGCAGCAAAAACTTCCTTGGCCCGGTCCAGCCATTTCTGGTATTCGACAGTCAACTTGTCCTGGATGTTGCGCATTTCATCCAGAATATCCGTGGCCACGGGCATCACTGTCATGATGGTGACCTCGGCCCCCTGTTTTTCGGCCAACTCCAAGGCGCGCTCCACCGCCTTCCGGCTGTGAGGGGAGTCGTCAATGGGTACCAACACTTTCATACTCAGACCTCCTCGGAATCCCGGTTGCCCATAAAAATGCACATAAAATCAGAACTATGACGGCTTTGGGGTATATAAGAGCAACGCCTGTGCCAAAAGCAGAGGTGCGCCGGCATGACTTTATGTGGCGGATTTGCAAGGAATTGCCGACAAATATCAGTTTTCTGAACAGGCCCGGGCGGGGCCTCTTTGTCAGGATTTTTTACAAGATGTAAAAAAGCCCCGGCGGGGGGCCGGGGCAGGGGCGGGGGGAAGGCCCCCTTGCCCACAATTCTCCTAATTTTCTTGGGAGTTATGGTTTTAAGGCCCTACTCGCAAATGGTATGAATCTTGATAAAGTTGCATTTAGGGGCGAGCCTCGCGCACCAAAATTCCTGATCGGTCATGTCCTTGGCTCTGCCCAAAACCTGGCGAAAGGTGGCGGGGGAGGGGGCAGGGCTCAAAGCCCTGAGCCCCTTCTCCCGCCAAGCTTATGAATTCTGGGGTCGGGCAGTCCGAAGGCTCTTAAGCGCATTTAAGGTTAACTGCATTGGCCACTATTATCGGCAATCTCAAAACCTGGTTCCGCTCCCTGCTGCGGCTGGAGCCGGCAGAGGGGGACATCGGCGCGGTATTCCGCTTTAAATACGGGCTTTTCAAGGAGCTTTTGACCTCCAACACCCAGCTTTTGGAGATCATCACCGACATGGAGGAGAAACTCCGCGGCCACCAGCTCTTCGGCATGTCTTATATCAGGTCCAACGCCACCCGGGCGGTCTTTCACGCCTTCCGGATGGTCAAAGCCCTGGATGTGCTGTCCGGCCACCGCTATCCCATGCTCTACCCCGTGCTCGCCAGCATTCACCAGAAAATCAAAGCTGAGCTCGAGCACAAAAAGGAAATAACCTGCCCGGCCCTGGTCCTGCCTTTTGCCGAAATCACCAAGGACCTGACCGACTGGGTGGGGGGCAAAAGCGCCCATCTGGGGGAAGTCCGGAACCGCCTGCATCTGCCGATCCCCCAGGGGTTCGCGATCACCACCGCCGCCTACGAGGCCTTTTTGGCGTACAATGACCTGGTGGAGGAGATCAATAAGAGAAAACTGGCCATAGACGTCAACGATCTGGAGACTATCCGGGAAGCCAGCATTGATATCCAGGAGATGATCACCCGGGCCGCGCTCCCTCCGGCCCTGGAAAAAGCCATTTGGGCGGCATACGCCCGCCTGGCCGAAGCCCTGGGCCACGGCCAGGCCTTGCCTCGGGTATCCCTCCGAAGCAGCGCCATCGGCGAAGACAGCGACCTGTCTTTTGCCGGGCAATACCTGACCGTCCTCAACGTCACCTCGGCCAATCTCCTGGAATCATACAAGGCCGTGCTCGCCAGCCTTTACACCCCCCGGGCCATAGCCTACCGCCTGGTGAAAGGCATCCGGGATGAAGACATCGCCATGAGCGTCGCCTGTCTCCAGATGATCGACGCCAAGGCCAGCGGCGTCATGTATTCCCGTCACCCGGTCAAGATCTTGGAGGATCACGTCATTATCAATGCTGTCTGGGGTCTGGGACCCTACGCCGTGGAGGGGATTTTGACCCCCGATACTTATACGGTGGCCAAAGATGGGGATTTTTCCATTCTAGAGGCGCGCCTCGCCCCCAAGCCCGTGCAATTGGTGAACAGTCCCGAGGGCGGGGTGGAGGAAATCCCGGTGCCGCCTGAGAACCGGGAAACTGCCTGTCTCACCCCCGAGCAGGTCAAGACCCTGGCCTCCTATGCGGTCAGACTCGAAGCCCATTACGGCGGTCCCCAGGACATTGAATGGGCTCTGGATTGGGAAGATCGCCTGTACGTACTGCAGGCCCGGCCCCTGCAACTCAAGTCTCCGGATGAGGGGGAAGCGAAGGCCATCCCCCAGGTGCCCGGATACCCTCTGCTGGTGGAGGGCGGCGCGGTGGCCTGCTCCGGGGTGGGCTGTGGGCCGGCCTATCATATCCGGGATATCGAAGATTTGCAGGGCTTCCCGGAAGGCGCGGTCTTGGTGGCCAGGCACTCCTCCCCGAAATTTGTCATGGTCATGGGCAAGGCCCAGGGCATTGTCGCGGATCACGGCAGTGTCAGCGGGCACATGGCAGCCCTGAGCCGCGAGTTCGGCGTACCCACCATCCTGGGGGTGGAGGGCGCCAGCGACGCCATCCCTCCGGGGGTGGAAATTACCGTGGATGCCTACTCGGGCAGAGTTTACCAGGGCCGGGTCCAGGAACTGTTACAACTTCAGCGCCCTCGGGAAACCCACATGACCGGGACCCCGGTATATCAGACTTTGAGGAAGGTCGCCGACCATATTATTCCCCTGAACCTGGTGGACCCCGAGGCCCCCGGTTTTGCTCCGGAAAACTGTCAAACGCTTCATGACCTCAGCCGCTTTGTCCACGAACATTCCTACAGGGTCATGTTCCAGGTAAGCGACCTGATTTCCTATGAAAAAGGGGGGGCTGTCAAGTTGACCGCCCCCATTCCCCTGGACCTGTATATCGTGGACCTGGGCGGCGGCTTACGGGACCGCGCCCCCCGGAGTTGGCGGGTGAACGTGGACCACATCGCTTCGGCGCCCTTCCAGGCCCTCCTGCGGGGCATGCTGCATGAGGACTTGCGGGGGATGGAGCCGCGGCCCATCCAGGTTTCCGGCCTGCTGGCGGTGATGCGGGAGCAAATGCTGTCAGGCCCGGGGGAACGATTCGGGGACCGCAGCTATGCGGTGATTTCGGCCAAATACCTCAACTTCAGTTCCCGGGTGGGGTACCACTACAGCATCCTGGATTGTTATTGCGGCGACAATATCAACAGCAATTACATCAGCTTTTCGTTCAAGGGGGGTGCGGCCGACGATGTGCGGCGCAATCGCCGGGTCCGGGCCATTGCCCGGGTCCTGGAACAACAGGGCTTTGCGGTGGATGTCAAGGGCGACCAAGTTAATGCCAGGCTCTTGAAATATCCCCGGTCGGTGATTGCAGAAAAATTGGAGATGATCGGCAAACTGCTCCTGTTCACCCGGCAGCTGGACATGCTGATGAACAGTGAATACAGTGTGGACGCGGTGGTTAAGAACTTCTTGGCGGGGAATTACCGTCTGGACCCGGAGCTTTACCAGGAATTGCCGCAGGGCCGGCCGCAGGCCGGCCAGCCGGGATAAGCGGGGTGATTTTTTTGACTACATCCGGAGTGCTAAGCGCCTGAGGGGGTTGGGCATGGAAGACAAGAAATACCGGCAATTCTGGTGGCAGATAACCTTGACCAAAATCCTGTTCTCCATCATCCCCCTGGTGGTCCTGGCCGCAGCGCTGTATTATCATTTCAGCGTTTCTTACACCGCCAAGGTCGTGGAAAGTCTCAGAACCCTGGCCATGAACCGGCAGGCGGCGTTGGACCTGTTCCTGGAAGAGCGGATTTCCCAACTGGCCACCCTGGCCAATACCAACACCCTGGCTCAACTGAGCGACGAGGATTACCTGAACAAAGTCTTCAACATCATCCAGGCCCGTTCCCGGTCTTACATCGATTTGGGGGTCATTGACCAGGACGGCCAGCACCTGGCTTACGTGGGACCGTATTACCACCTTTTGAAAAACGTCAACTATCGCAACGAGCCATGGTTTGACGCGGTATTGAACTCGGGCATTTATGTGAGCGATGTGTTCCTGGGTTTCAGAAAGGTGCCCCACTTTATCATTGCTGTGCTGGTCCGGGAAAAAAACCGGAGCTGGATATTGCGGGCCACCATTGATTCCGAAGTCATTGAAAGCATTGTCCATGCCGCCCAGACCGGGAAAACCGGAGATGCCTACCTGATTAACCAGGAAAATTTATTGCAGACGAAACCCCGCTTTGGTGGTAACCTGTTGGAACCGCCGCCCGGACCGGATTTTTCCTCCGTGGTGGGGGTCAGGGTCGAAGAAATCCCCTATAAGGGTGAACCGACTCTCTATGCCACGGCGCGGATCAAAACCAAGAAATGGGTGCTGGTCATCGCCGAAGACCCCCGGGAACCGCTGGCCCCGCTGCTGCGGGCCAAGTACCTTTTGGGTTTTCTTACCCTCCTGGGGTTGGGGCTTATCGTGCTCGGTTCCGTGATCACTACCAATAAGGTGTTGCAGCGTTTGATCATCAGTGACCGAGATAAAGCCAAGAGTGACGAAGCGATGCTGCACGAAAGCAAGATGGCGGCATTGGGGAAGATGGCCGCCGGGGTGGCTCACGAAATCAACAACCCTCTGGCGGTCATCGCTGAAGAAGCGGGCTGGATGAAGGACCTCCTTAAAGAGGAGGACGTGGCCACCAGTCCGCATTTTAAGGAGTTTGAAGAAGCCATCAAGAAGATCGAGTACCATGCCGACCGGGTCAAAAAGGTGACTCACCGCCTGCTGGGCTTTGCCCGCCGGATGGAGCCCACGGTGGAAAAGGTCATGATCAATGAGGTCCTGGAGGAATGCATCGGTTTCCTGGAAAACGAAGCCCGCTACCGGAACATTGATATCCACAAGGAACTGGCACCCGATCTGCCGACGATTTCCAGCGATCCCAGCCAATTGCAGCAGGTATTTCTCAACATCCTCAACAATGCCATCGACGCTATCGGCAAAGACGGCACCATCACCCTGAAAACCTTGCATCATCCCGAAAGTCAACAGATCGCCGTCAGGATCTCTGATACCGGCCCGGGCATGAGCCAGGAAACCTTAGAGAAAATTTTCGACCCCTTTTTCACCACCAAGGAAGTGGGCAAAGGCACCGGCCTGGGTCTGTCCATTTCCTACAGCATCATTGAAAAGCTGGGCGGCACCATAAACGTGGAAAGCCAAGTGGGGCAGGGCACCACCTTCACCATAAAACTCCCGGTGAAATGACAGGCGAAAAGCTGAATCCCCATGGCTCATCACAGGAACAAGGTGTTTGTTTCCCGGCATAAGGCGAGTGAAGGCTGTTCCCCTCACCCTGGTTTTGTTCCCATTGGGGGAGAAGGGATGCTGAAGGGATTCCTCTGAGTTCCCTTCTGCCGCCGCGCGAAGAGAAGGGTGAGGGGGGACTTGAAAAAGAAGCTCATTTGAGAAATCGGTTAAAAGAAGCAGAACCTCTAAGGAGCGCTCACATGGATAAATTTCGCATTCTGATCGTGGATGATGAAGATGATTTCCGGGAGACCATCATCAAGCGCCTCCGGGCCCGCAAGCTTGAGGTCGAGGGCGCGGCCAGCGGCCCCCAGGCTCTGGAAATGCTGGACAACCAAGACTATGACGTCGTTGTCTTGGATGTCAAGATGCCGGGCATGGACGGCATTGAAACCCTGCGCCAGATCAAGTTGAAAAAACCCTTGGTGGAAGTAATCATGCTCACCGGCCATGCCTCGGTGGAGGCGGGAATCCAGGGCATGCAGCTAGGGGCCTTCGATTATGTCATGAAACCCGTAGCCCTGGACGACCTGATGGATAAGCTGCGGCAGGCCAACGAAAGGAGACAGATCCAACTGGAATACCACCGTTAGGCCGAAAGCCCCAGCCCCCGACGGCGACATGGCAGCCCAATCACCCTTTCCTCTGCTCCAGGCATGGTTCCATAATTTCCGGAGCCATCCTTTCGCATACGGACCCGCGCTGGCGCTAATGATCCTGGCCATTCCCCTGGGATTTCAGGTCGGGCTTCCCTATGCGCTGGCCGCCGTCCTGCTGGCCGGGCTTTCCTGTATCACGGTCAGCCAGGTGCTGAGCCAGAAAGCCGCGGCGGAGAGACAAAAAGACCTGAGCGCCGCCCAACTGCTGCAATCCCAAAAACTGGCCGCCATCGGGGAACTCTCCGCCGGCATCGCCCATGAAATCAACAACCCTCTGGCAATCATCCGCCAGGAAGCCGAATGGCTGCTGCATCTTTACAAAAAAGAAGCTCCCCCGGATCCGGCGGAGGTCAACAACTGCCTCACTGAGATTGTCCGCCAGGTGGATCGGGCTCGGGAAATAACCCACAATCTGCTAGACTTCGCCCGCCGCCGCCAGCCGGTGGTCCAAGCCGTGGATCTCAACCGCCTGGTTGAGGACATGACCCGGCTGGTGGAAAAAGAGGCCCACACCCGCCACATCAGCCTGGAGAAGCAACTTTACCCGGATTTGCCCCTGATCGAGAGCGACTCCCCGCTGCTCCGGCAGGTAATCCTGAATCTCCTCAATAACGCCATTCAGGCCGTGGGCCGGAACGGGACCGTCACGGTCGCGACGCGGCTCGGGGACGACGGCTGGGTCATGGTCCAAGTGGCCGATACGGGCTGCGGCATTCCCCCAGAGAATCTGGCCCAGATATTTGACCCGTTTTTCACCACCAAGCCCCAGGGTAAGGGCACCGGGCTCGGTCTTTCCATCTGCCACGGTATCATCGAACGGCTGGGTGGCAAAATCACTGTGGCCAGCAAGGTGGGCCAGGGTTCCGTCTTCACGGTCCAGCTCCCGCAAACCCTCGGCCGCAGGGAGGTTTGACATGGCAACGCTGCCGACGATTCTGCTGGTGGATGACGAAGAGCGCTTCCGAACCAACCTGAGCAAACTGCTGGCGGCTCATGGATACGAGGTCACGACCGCGGACAGCGGGCCGAGGGCTCTGGCGGAACTGGCCCGGCAACCCTTCGACGTGGTCCTCTTGGATGTGCGGATGCCGGCCATGAGCGGCCTGGAGACCCTGAAGGCCATTAAGCAGGACTACCCGGATTCCGAAGTCATCATCCTCACCGGCCACGCCTCGGTGGACGCGGCCGCGGAGGTCATCCGCCTGGGCGGCTCCGAGTTGCTCCTCAAACCCTGCCCCCTGGAAGAAATCATTGCCAAGATCGAGACCGCGTACGAGCGGAAACTTGCCCGCCGGGAGTAATTGGAGAGGTGGCGGAAAAGGGAACCGCCTTCCGCCTGTGGCCCAAAGGGGCGGGAGGCCAAGGCCCCGGCATCCGGGCCGGGTAGACCCAGTCAAAGCCGAACCGCCGGGGTAAAGGCGGCCTCAGCCTATGATTTTTCCAGGGATTCCCGGCTTGGCCCAATCATAAAACAGGAACCGGGCATGAAGGGGAAACAGCCGGATACAGCCATGGGAGGCGGGATAACCCGGGACTATCCCTTCGTGAATAAAATAATCGCCGCCGATATTCAGGGCATGGTCCATGGGGGCCTGTTCGAACTTGCTGGAAAAATGGACCTGATCCATAAAATGGATCATGAAGTTCCTGGTGGGCGTGGAATTTGAGGTTCCGGAGGAAATGGGAAAAACGTGCTGCAAATTTCCCCATTCATACAGGCCGAGATATTGCTGACGGCGATCTATCAGAATGTACTTTTCGTGTTTGGCCGCAGCCGGTAAAAATTGCGGCAGAATCTGGGGCTCGATCGAAAAATCAAGTGGCACAAAGATCTTGTTCTTATCGGTGCTGACGTTGCCCGAACCGCCAACAATCAATAAGTAATGCATTTTATTGATAAGAGCGATCCTGTCCTGAACAAACAGAGACTTGTTCTTCAAAGCAGGTATGGACTGGACCAGGGTTTTGATGCTTTCCCCATTATTCAGCATAACTTCTACGCACGGCACGCCATAAACAGTTACTGCCTGCCCGGTGGTCATTCTTCCCTGTTTGGCCAGTTCCTGGTAGATAGGATTATCTTGAAGATAATCCTGCTCCAGGCCTTGCCCCCGAACCGGGCCACTATTGAGAAGCAGTGAGATCAGTATTACTGCAGCCAGCGAGACTTTGGTTTTCATACGTTCCTGCTTTTTCCCCATATTGAGACTCAAAGGAGCCCACTCAGATATGAGTCACCCTCCGGCGCCGTCGCCACTTGCGTCCCCTGGTTCAGGGCGGAACTCCTATACCCGCCCAAGGCCAAGGCGCCCCACTCATTGCGCCCCTCTTTTTCACATTATATCATGTGCACCGATGGCTGTGCTTCAGCAACTCCTGATCGGAGCATCGGCTGTTGGTTCAATTAAATTTAAAGCTAGGAATATTTTAGAGATTGTCAATTGCTGGATTTGCTCAAAATCCTCTGGTCAGTCAGGGGAGGGCGCCGATCAGGTCTGAGGCGGAGGGGCGGTCCCGGCTGGTGCCGCCGGAGCCGGCAGGACGTAGTTTTCTATATCGTCGATCATCTTATTTTTATAGTGGCTCACTTGGGCCGGATTCAGCATGACCATGTCCAACTGCCGGGTGTGGACGCTGATATAGCCCAGGATGCGCAGCCGGCTCAGCATATAGTCCATGGGTTCGTCCTCCAGCCGGGCAAAAACGGAATCCCCCTTGATATCCACCAGGAAGTTATACCGTTCCAGGATTTCCTGGATCAGCTTCGACCTCGCCAGGCGCCGCGGAAAATCGGCTCCCCCGCCCTTAAAGGCAAAACGGACGAAATTTTCATGCTGGTCCTCGCCCACCAGGGCCTCCACGGTGGAGAAATGGAAGCCGAACCGGGAGGACAGGTGGCAGAAGTGCCTGGAAATCATGAAATAGTTCAGATTGGCATAAAAGGACGGGGCCGCGGCCTCCAAGTGCGGCTGGCTGGCGGCTTGGCCCAGGATGGACATGAATCCCCGGGCATCCACCGGCGGAGGCCCCTCCCATTTGACCGCGGTAATCCCCTGCCAGAGCGCCAGCATAGGTATTGAGGCGATGTTGTCCAGGTGGATTTCCTTTCCCGGAACATCCTCCTTAAAGCCGTTTTCCAGGTCCAGCACCCACCATTGCATGGGCACCTCAACGGCCAGGCGTTTGATAAAATGCCTGGCCAGCTCTTTGTTGGCCTCGTAGTCGAACAGCTCCCGCACCGCCACCTCGTGGGCAAACCGGGTGATGTCATGCAGGGTGCGGCAGGAGCTCGGCCGAAAATCCGGGCTGTCCGGGTCGGTGAGATTCAGCGGGCTGATCAGGGCCAGCACTTCTTTTAAGGTCTCATACACCGGGGTGCCCACCATGAGGCTGGTCCTTTGCGCCGACGCGGCCAACAGGCTCTCCACCCGGCCTTCGTACACGGTGAGGCCGTCGGCATCCACCGTAATGACCGTCCCGGGGCGGATTTTCCGGGTGGCGTCGCCGGTGTTGAACAGGGCCGGAACCCCAAACTCCCGGGCCACGTTGGCCAGGTGGCCGGTGATGCCGCCCCGGTCGGTTACCAGCGCGGCGGCCCGGGACAACAGGGGCGCCCAGCCGGGGTGGGGCACCGCGGTGAGGAGCACCGCGCCCTCGGGAAAACTCAGCAGGTCAGCATTGCTGGTCACCAGGTAGGCGACCCCTGCCCCCACCCCCGGGCTGGCCATCTGTCCCCCCCGCAGGATTAGGGGATTTTCCACCGGAGCCGCCGCGCCGGTTTTCGGGCGGGCTTCGAGAGCCAACTGCTTCAAGGGCCGGCACTGGAGGATGTACAGGCGGCCTTCTTGGTCGATGCACCATTCAATGTCCTGGGGCCCCTGGAAATGCTCTTCCAGGCGCAGGGCGATCCTGGCCAATTCCAGGGCCTGCTCGTCGGTCAGGGCCGGTTTTTTCCCCTCCTCGTCGATCTCCTCCCGGCACACCCCTTCTTCGGGGAGGCAGACATACTTGTGCCTTTTGTCCGAAATCTTTTTGTCAATGATGCTCAGGGGATCGGTGCGGGAAATGACCCATAAATCCGGAGAGGCGCTGCCGTCCACCACCAGTTTGGGCAAGCCGTGCACCGCGTTTATATAGATCTCGTTGCTGCGGATATCCGCAGGATGGCGGGAATAGATGACGCCGCCGGCCTGGGAATCCACCATCCGCATGAAGCCCACGCACATGGACACATCCTCGTCCCGGATGCCTTTGTTCAGGCGGTAGGTGATGGCGGTGGGCGCGTATTTGCTGGCCAAAATCTCTTTATAGACCTCAAACAGGTTTTCGGGGCTCACGTTGAGCTCCGAGCGGTACTGCCCGGCGAAGGAGATGCTGCCGCTGTCCTCGCCGATGCCGCTGGACCGCAGGGACAACCTCAGGCCAGGGCCAAATTCCGCGGCCAGGTGGCGATAAGCCTGGGTGATGGCCTCGGCCAGTTGAGGCGGCATCTCGGAATTGATGATGAGCATCTGGATTTCGGAACTCAGCCGGTAAATGGTGGCCATATCCTCCAGTTCCATGGACTGGAGGCGGCGGTTGATTTCATCGGTCAGGTGATTGTGGGCCAAAAAAAGCTCGTACGCCGCGGCGGTGGCCACAAACCCCTCCGGCACCGCGATTCCCGGCACCCGGTTGCGCAATTCGCCCACATTGGCCATTTTGGCGCCCACCCCGTCGGCCAGCTCCCGGGTGACCCGGGACAGCGGCAGCACCAGATCCTGTATCGTGACCGCAGGCCGTTGCGACAGGATTTCCGCCAACCTGGCCTGGAGGTCGGCGAATACCGGCTCCAGGCCCTTATACTTGTCATTGGTCAATTCGTTGAGGTACTTGATGATCGAAAAGACATTGACGCTGATCGCGGTGGCGTGGGACCGGATAAAGGTCATGCCGAAGCTCTGGTTGCCCCGGAGGGCCAGCTCCATTTCGGTCATGAGGTGCAGGGCCGCATTATTGGCGGCCAACAGCAGGCGGAAGGCGTGGTATTTCTTGCGGAAGGCCTCCCGCAGCTCCGCCAGGGACGCCGGCGGCCCTTTGGCGAGATATTTTTTCAACCGCTGGAAAAAACCGGCCATAAGATTATCCCAAGGTTGTTTTGACCCCTTTGCTTGAAATGCAAAATCCTTACCGCACCGCGACCCGTATACGGATAGTGATGTATCGCGATGATCATGGCCCTTTGCTTGAATTGCAAAATCCTTACCGCACCGCGACCCTGCCGCGGCCGCGCCGGAGGCGGTCCGCGGGCGACCGCGGCCCGGCGGCCCGCGGCCGGCATCCGCCGGTTGGGCCCCGAATAACCGGACTCTGGCGATGCCGGTTGAGGGGCCGGCAAGATAGGTTAATTTCGTTATAGAAACATTATGACTCAGGAAGCCGGAAGCCAACAGGTGCCAGGAATTTTTACATCCTGTAAACCGGTCCCTCAGACAGGGGCCGGCCCGAGGCGGACCAGGAAATCCGGTCATTCCCGGATCGGCGGGGGGCTTAAGCTGTTTTCAACGAAAAAGGCAGGGCCGCCGGCCCTGCCTGGAGGGGTATTGCGAATTTATATGCGGAGACTCAGGCCTTTCGCCGCCGCCAGCCCAGGAGGGCCAAGCCAAAAAGGCCGCTGCCCAGCAGCAGCACGGTGGCCGGGAGGGGGGCTGCATGCAATATAAAACTTTCACTACTTTTGCCATCATTAACTTTGATTCCCTGGACATGAAGACCGATTACCAAGTCGCCTGGGTCAAAGTGCCTGTCCGTGATCCAGCCGTTCAGGGCCGAGCTCACACTAGTGATATCTTGGCCCGACGGTAACTCAAAACCGATAATCAAGCTTTCCCCGGGATTGATGCCTGTTTTCACTACAGGTGGCACAGACGTGAAGCATTCCACCAAGTAGTTTTTCTTCAGGCCCAACGCCTTGGCACCCGGTAGGTTTGCCTGTGCTGTTAAGTCTTTTACTTCCTGGAAAGATACTCCTTCTTGGGGTATACCTGTTAAAGAATTAAGCTCAGTACCATTCAAACTCCCTTCCTGATACTAAAAATAGATACCAGTAATGGACATGGGTGTCTTGCCGATTTCGTAGAATGTAAAGAGGACGGAAGAAGATTTTGGCTTTCCGCTCACCGTCAGGCGCAGTTGGTCTTACCCCGCCTGGGCGTTGGAAAGATTGTTATTGGTGATGGCGTCGAAGGTGTAGGTGTAGGTATAGGTTTCCGATCCCGCGGGGCCGGCTGACCACAGGATAAAAGCTAAGGCAAAAATAAGGAAAAAGTGGTAATGGTTTGGGTGGCGAAAAGTTTCAAACATAAACTGGCCCTCCGAAATCAGGTTGCCGTTGTTTTAAGATGTGGTCAGGCGGCTCATCCAAGATAATTGCTAAAAGCGCGGCGAATTTGCCAGAAGCTGGCGGCGGTTATCGCTGCTGTCAGGCTGTTCAGACAGGTAATTACGTTTTTTTATACATGGTACAAGATACCAGAGTTCTTTCCCGGCCGTCCCTCCGGAAAATTCAGGACGGCGCGAGGAAGTCCCCTCCCTTCCGTCCCGGCCTTTACTACGCCGGCGGCGCCTATACGTTCCTTATTCCCCGCCGCCGGCGATACACCAACGTCAGCCCCAGAAGCCCGGAGCCCAGGAGCAGGGCGGAGCCGGGCAATGGGACTACGTATAGCGTACCAGAATAGGAAGTAGAATCCGAAGCCCCTTCCTTTAATTCCTTTAAAGTCTTGGCGGGAGTAAAGGTGAAACTCATAGTAAGGACAGGGTCGATACCGTTTTTTAGAAATTTCAAATCAGAATTCGATCCAGTATACGTAATATCAGAAAGATTAGCCAAACCTTCCCAATTTATGGTGCTGCCTCCCCCTGCCCTAAAAATGCTGTTGAGGGATCTTATAGTGGCGGTTAGAGTAATGTTATTTTCATCACGAATAGAAAAGGTCCCACTTCCCGTTATCGGTGCAGATTGAAACCCAGGTAGTAGATAATTAGTAATATCACCAATTTTAAAGGAATCATCGATATTTCCATAAAGTCCGACGGTGTGTGGATCAGTACCATCACTACCGGTTATTTTAAAGTCGAAATCTTTAGTAGAACCATTTATTGTTGAATCAGGAAAATTGAAAGTCCCATCCCCGGGGAAAGTTATAGTTGCGTTGCCGACATTAGAAAATTGCAAGGTTAGGGCTAAAGCCTGTGCCGACCCGTTTAGGGCCAGTAGCCCCGCTATTGTTACCGCCAAAACAAGTTTCCGTCCCATGGTTCGGTCCTCCTTGGTTGTTCTCTGTACCTTGCCGGCGGCCGTAGCCCCGGTGCCTAAAAAGGATCAATCAGCTAATCATCGCTGGCTACCTTATAATTAATTTTTAAAGCAACGCAGTCAATCAGTAAAAAACTGTTTTATCTGTAAAAAAAACCTGATGTTTGTATCAGAAAAAACCTGATATGGGAAAAAATCTGTTAATTAATAAATAGTTAGTTTATAATTATATATATATA